>Ga0265314_10000729_pt1 | contig 39601 bp, 35 predicted proteins | sample 4126metaG_FD_203106 | JGI IMG/M metagenome (GOLD analysis project Ga0265314, IMG submission 203106) | Rhizosphere microbial communities from Carex aquatilis grown in University of Washington, Seatle, WA, United States - 4-1-26 metaG | ecosystem: Host-associated > Plants > Roots > Rhizosphere >...
ACACTCTCCAGAGTCGGCGGTTCGAATTAGCCCGCGAAAAAGCCGAACTCGACAGCCTCGGATCAAACGCCGATCCACCAACCCTTGGCATCCCTCCCTCCAAAGGCACCGCCGACCCCTACGGCCGGCTCCCGGACTCGGTCATGTCCATGATGAAAGATGCCTGGGCCCGCACTGCCGCGGCTCGGTCCAATCCCGCCCAGTCCTCTGTGCCTTCCCCCACGCGATCCTCCGGAACGGCCTCGGCTCCGGCTCCTCAGCCCACCTCCTCGCCGACAGAGATTTCAGCAAACGATGACACCAGGCCACAGGACAAACCCGTCACCGATCCATCACCTCAAACCAGCCAACCAACCCCAGCGCCCATTTCCTCCCCGTCCTTACCATCCGACCAACCGGCCAACGACGCTCGGGCCTCGGCACAGGATGAACCGTCCAGCAACCCCCAAGCGCTCGCGACAGACCAACCCTCTCCCCACGCGGAACCCACCCGCCAGCCGGCGACCTCGCAGTCGCCCTGCTCACCCGCTCCGCGTCTCTCGCCCCAACCATCCGCGCCATCTCAGTCATCCCTGGGGCAAGCCTTCGTTTTCTTTATGACCTTCTGTGGAGGTTTTTTGGCTGCGGCTCTCCCGCACTGGTTCATGCGCGTTCATCCACGCCATCTCCGCGTCTTCCTGTCTCCTCTTCCTGCTGGCGCTCCTCGCCAGCCGAGCCACAACCACCCTGCCTCACCCAACCCGGTTGCCCTCGCCAGAGGCACGATCCAGAGTCCCCGCCTTTTGCCTTTAGCGTTCTCACTTTATACTTTCTTCCGTAACTCCCTCATTTGTCGGTTATTTCGCGACCTATTGTCGGCTATGCGTTGGCCCGCCCCCAATCCGCCTGGCTCCCCTCTCCTCCTGCCCAACTGTCAGAGCCCCCGTCCGGAGCTCACTCACCCGCCAGGCTCCAGCTCTTTGGCTTTCCTTTCCGCCATGGGCGCTCCGGGCGTCCCCAGCCCCGCAGTATGAGCGCCTCTCCACCCGCGCAGAATTTGCAGGGGCGAGCAGAAGTTGCACTGATGTTTAAATACAGAAATCAATTGAAACCTTTTACTCTCTCCCGGTGTCTGTATCACTGATTGGATGATCCGGAGTGGCCGGGCAGGCGGTGAAAAACGACATGAGAGCCCTTGGGAAGCTGCTAGGAACCAATCACCTTTGAATTATGCCAGTCTTATCCAGGTTTTACGGAATCGTCGTTCGAATGTTGTTCGCCCCGCTTTTCGGTGCGCGTTTCCATGCCATCTACGGCGACTACGAACTGGTGGTTGCGGTTGCGCCCTTGGCGATCATTCAAGGCGATGCCCCTCCCCACGTGCGCGAGCTTGTCCTGCGCTGGGCCGCTGGGCACCAACAGGAGTTGCTCACCGCCTGGCGCCGCTGCGGGACCGGCCTCAAGCCGCAAACCATCGCGCCGTTGTTCTGAACGCGAACTTTCCTTTCGTGCCGGATGTGATAGCTTGAAATCAAGTCAGCTCAAACGGTTATCCTGACATGAAACTGTTGCTCGTCTTCCTCGTTTGGTGCGTGCTCCTGGTCATGGCGCCCCTGGTCGCCATCCTCGCGGTCGTGGCCTTTCCGTTCATCTGGCTGTTGCTTCTCCCCTTCCGCCTGGTCGGGCTTGTCGTCGCCGCCTTGTTCGCGACCCTCAAGGCAATCCTGTTCCTGCCGGCGCGTCTTTTGGGAGCCGGCCGGTAGCATCCGGGTTCCTCTCGGGCTGCTAACTGCCACCGCTGGCGCGAATAAGGCGCTCCCGTAACGTTTTCGAAACGCCACCGGAACTTTCTCTCTCACGGCGGTCTCGTTTCCATTCCATCGCTCTGGGCCCAAACGGCTTATATTTCCTCGGAGGCTTGTCCTCAAACTGCTAAGCAACAGCCGATCGATGAGAGTCAGTCACCGGCCATTGGCCTAGGCTGACGCCATGAATCGGATCTTCACCTTCCTGCCTCCGCTCTGGCGCGGAACCCTCGCCTCCTGCGCTCTCACCCTCTTGTCCCCCACCTTCGGCGCGGACTTCACCTACAACTCACGCGACCTGATGCTCGGCTTCCGCCAAACCGGCGGCTCACAAGAGTTCGAGGCGAACCTCGGCCCGCTCACCAACTACGCTCAACTCGCTCCCGGGACGACCCTCACTCTCACCCAGTTCACCGGCGCCCAACTCACGGCCGCATTCTCAAGCATGAACGCCTTGACTTGGTCGGTATCCGGCGCGGTTTACGGAAACTTGGATCCAGGCGACGCCACCTATCCCAAATACACCATCTGGGCGACGCGCCCTCGGCTGGACCCCACCCTCCAGAGCGATCCCTGGCTGCGAAAATCGACCGGCACTCAAGGCGGCGGAGCGGCGCAGATCTACAGCATCGGCCACAATGCCCAGGTTTACAGCAGCGCAAACCCGGCTGACCCTCTCAAGAATACCGCCACTGCCGTCGCCCTACCCGCCGGCGATCGCCTGGCCTACAGCTCCTTCGTCGGAGCGCTTGGCAACCTCCAGAACACGTTTCAAGGCGATATCGAAAACACCACCCCCGACGACTTTGATTCGGCCGGCCAACCTTCTCGAAGCGATCTTTACGAGATGAAACCCGGCAGCGGAAGTCCGCCCGGCACCTACCTGGGCTATTTCGAACTCCATGCCGACGGCTCACTCAGCTTCACTGCGGCCGGCGGCACCTCCCCCGGTCCCTTGCCCCCGCCAAGCATTACCGGCATCGTCAGACAGGGCGACCAGGTCCAAATCAGCTTCACCAGCACCAACGATGTCACTGCAATCTACAACTTGGTTTACGCCCCAGGTTCCGCGCTAAACTCACCCGTCTCATCCTGGACCGTCAGTACGAATAGTGCCACCGGCACCGGCGGTACCCTGACCCTCACCGATACCGCGACCACCACCAATCGGTTTTATGTTGTGAAGGTTCACCGCTAAGTGTGGCGGAACAGTTAACTCACCGCGACGCCAGCCGCAGGACTCATCAAAGAGCGCATTTCCACCACCGCAACATCTTCCAGACATGCCACTTATGGATCGGAAGAGCGAGGTCCTCAAACTGTGTAGCCAGGGCTATTGGCCGCAGGTCAGGGTCGCCTGCGAGGCGTAGGCTCCTCGCGTTCTAACGGGCTCCGCCGGTTAGACAACTCAAGTCAAAACTCAAAACGACCCCTCATGAAACCTAGCTTATCTTCATTACGGATCCCCGCGCTGGTGCTCGCGGGAGCGGCCTTTGCCGCCGGTGCTGCCCAGGCGCAAGTCTTCACCTACAACCACCTCGACGCGCTCCTTGACTTCCGGCCCACCGCCGGCGGCGCGACCGATTTCGCCGTGGACTTGGGTCCTCTCTCCCAATTCACCTCGGGCGGGTCCAGTTTCACCATCACATCCTTTGACTCAGCCCAATTGCTCAGCGCCTACGGCGGCTCGCTCAACGGTTTGAGTTGGTCAGTGGCGGGTACGGTGCGCAGTGGCGACTCCACCGCTCTCGGACCGGTTAACACCCTGTTCATGAGCAAGGCCAGCCCCGATCTGAACACCGCGAGCACGCCTTATCTGCGCGCCTCAAGCAGCGCCCAAGGCGCCACCAGTGCTCAAATCCAGAGCGTCGCCAACGGCTTGAATAACACTCTCGTCGGCAATTCCTTGTCGACGACCATGAAGACCATGCCGGATGGCGGCAACCAGTCCTATTCCACCTTCGTGGGCAGCCTCGGCAACTGGGCCAACACCTTCGGCGGTGGCAATGTTGAAAACGCCACCGGCTCGAGTTTCACCTCCGCCCAACGCTCCGATCTTTACGAGCTGGTTCCCCAGGCAGGCACTCCCAAAGGCCCGGGCACTCTCCTCGGCTTCTTCGACCTCTCCCCCACGGGAACCCTCACCTACACCCCGGTTCCTGAGCCCGCCACTGTGGCCAGCGCAGCCGCCTTCGCCGGTCTTGCCGCTCTCCTCGTGTGGCGTCGTCGCCGCACCGCCCAGTCTGTTTGAACCCCTTAGAAGTTAAAACCTCCACAGAACCTAAAAAACGACCCTATCCCAATCATGAAACCCCATACTCTCGCCCTAATGGCTGCCGGCCTGCTCGGCTCCTTGGCCGCCGAAGCGGCCCAGGTTGACATTTATCTCACTGGCTCTACCGCCTTCCGGGCCGACGTCTATGCGACCATTCGGAGCATGTACGATGGCGGCGCCCCGACTCAAACCCCTGGCTCTTCCTCCTCGACCTCGGTCATCACTTGGTCGGGCACGATGAACAGCCTCTTCGGTGCCGGCAACACTGTCGTGATCCATGCCTTCTGGTCGGGATCCGTGGACGGCACTCAGAAGGTTGCGCAAAACGTGACCCAGCCGTTCCTTGCGAACGCCACCGACACCACCACCATCGTCAATCACACCTCGGATTTTGCCTTCGCGGACAATTTCCAAGCTAACACCACCTACACATCGCCCACCCTCAGCGATACCGTTATCGGTGTAGTCACCTTCACCTGGGCTCGGAGCGTTGTCACCCCCGCCTCGGTCAATAACATGACGCCGGTCCTGGCAAGATCCCTGTTTCCTGTCGGATCCCAGTCGCTGGGGCTTTTCGATGGCAGCAGCGATATGACCACACCGGTCTACCTTGTGGGCCGAGACAACGGTTCCGGCACCTATGTCAACACCCTCTCCGAGACCGGCTACGGTGTCTTCACTGCCGTATCTCAAAACATGCTCAGCCCCGGTGCTGACGGAACCACTGGAACCTCATTTATTCCTTACACCCTCGTAAACTCTGATGGTTTCGCCGGGGGTTTCGCCAGCGGCGGCAGTGTGGCTAAGGTCTTGAGCCAAAACACCACCTCTTCCTACGCCGTCGGCTACCTCGGCATTTCGGACGCCCTGAATATCAATGGGACCGGGAATGGCGCTCCCTTCTTTATGAAATACAACGGGGTCGCGTTCTCAAAGGCTGCGGTGCAAAACGGCCAATATAGCTTCTGGAGCTACGAGCACCTCCTGAGCCGCAGCCCTCTCACCCCCAACCAAACGACGTTCCTTGGCAGTGCCTCCACTTCCGGTTCGTTCCTGAACAAGGTCGACGCCCAACTCACCAGCAACGTGACCGGCTCCGGAATCGCCCTTAGCACCATGCTGGTCTCGAAGCCGATCGAAGGCGGCCCAATCAACCCGCAATAACTTCTCTGGCTAACCGATTGCCTGACAACGGCAGGAAATCGGAAGGCGCGGCGGCTACGCACCGCCGCGCCTTTTTTGCTGGTTTTAACCTCACCGACACTTGTTCGTCACACCCCTGCGGCAGGATTGCCACGCATGGCAATTTTGGAGCACTTGGTCCTGCAAGAACTGAGTCTTTCTGGCGGAACCGAGTGGCGGCCCGAAGCTCAAGGCTGGCTGGTCTTTCGAGTGCGCGAAGGCGCGGGCTATTGGCTGAGCCAGAATGTCCACGTGCCACTGGCGGTAGGTGACGTTGGCATGGTCAGCGCCAATGGCGCGGGCGCTCTTTTGGCCAGCCGTGTCGGTGGCTTAGTCGTCCAGTTTTGTCGGATCGATTCGCATCTATTGCTCGGGTTGCTGACGTTGAACGAAGTGCATTGCTTGAAGACCATTCTCGAGGCCCCGAGCCGCCCATTCCAACATTTCCCCGCCGCTCATCCCGTCGCCCAGCGCTTCGCCATGCTCAGCGAAATGGCCCCGGGAGTGGACCTGGTGGCCCGGTGCCACTGGCTGCTCTATTGGGCCGAATGGGTGAATCCGGCGCTCGGTAAAGGCCCAACGGTCGACTCCCAGCGCGCCGATCCGACCAGCCGCTTTGCCCGTCTGGTGCAAACCCTGCCCGAGGAGGCCTTGGCGGAGATGAAAGCAGTCGAGTTGGCTCGCCTGTGCGGCTGCAGCCAGCGCCATTTCGCTCGTCTCTTCCGCGATCAATTTGGCCAGTCCATGCGCAACCGTCAGGTTGAGTTGAGGCTGCAGAAGGCCCGCAAGCTCCTCTCCGACTCCGACGCTAAGGTAATCACCGTCGCGCACGAGAGTGGCTTCCGCCACCTGGGCCTCTTCAACCTGATGTTCAAACGCCGCTTTGGAATGACTCCTACGCAGTGGCGACAATCGGCTACCCGCAAGCGGGTGTCCCGGCCAACGCGAGCTGCGGGCTTGGTACCCCTTCTGGCGCTCCTGCTCTTCGGAATGCCCTCCGGTAACGCTGCGCCTGACCCCGCCGGCCAAGCTTCAGCCACTCCTTCCACAGCCCCGGGAACAGTGCTCACCAACGCGGTTCCAACGTTCGCGGTCAAACGCTACCAAGTCGAAGGTAGTTCGGTGTTGCCCACCAATATCGCCGAGCAGGCCACCGCACCCTTCACTGGCGACGCAGTGACCTTGGACACGATCAAGAAAGGTCTTGGAGCCTTGAAGCTCGCCTTGAGCAACCGAGGCTATGTCACGGTCGTCCCGTTCCTTCCGCCTCAGCAATTGACCAACGGTGTGGTCCGGGTCCAGTTGATCGAGGGGCGGCTGGCCGACATCACGGTGAGCGGGAACCACTGGTTCAATGAGGCAAACGTTCGCCGCGCTCTGCCCAGTCTTCACACGAACATCCTGCTCAATAGCTATGTTTTCCAAACCGAGCTGGATCGCGCCAATGCCAACCGCGATCGCCAGATCTACCCGGAAGTAGAGCCCGGCCCGGAGCCCGGAACCACCGCGCTGCGGTTGAAGGTGAAAGACCAGTTCCCGCTCCACGCAAAAATGGAGCTCAACAACCAGAGCACACCAGGCACTCCCGACCTGCGCCTCAACACCTCGGTCCAGTACAACAATCTCTGGCAGGAAGAACACTCCATGGGTCTGCAATACGGATTCAGTCCCGAAGGCATGCGCTCCTATGTCAAGCTTCCAGAGCATTTCCTGGAAGCTCCACTGGTTGCGTTCTACAGCGGCTACTACAGGATGCCCATTGGCAATCCGGATTCGATGGCCGATGCGCTCGCCGCCAGACCCGGAAACTTCGGCTACGACGAGGCCACTCGCCGTTTCAAAATGCCCCCGACCACCGGGCAACCAGAACTCGCTTTCTTTGCCTCCCGCGCGGCCAACGACACCGGGGTCATCTACGGGCCGAAAACACAGACCGCACAAACAGCGACCACCACGATTTACTCTCAGGACACCGGCGAAACCACCACGCTCAACGAATCCTTTGGTCTCCGCCTGAATGTGCCAGTGCCTGACTTTGTGGGCATTCGCTCGACTCTCTCGCTGGGTGCCGATACGAAGCACTTTGCTTCGCACGGCTTCAGCACCAACAATTTCATCACCCACTCCGAGATCCCCAATCCGCCGCCACAGCCGCCGACGATTGAAGAGGGCACCACCTCCCACCCGCAGCCGGAGACGGACGAGGCAGTAACCTATCTGCCTCTCACTCTGCGCTGGGATGCCTCTCGTTCAGATCCTCTGGGTAGCACCACGTTTAGCATGAATTACGTAGTGAACTTCAATATCGGCGGGATCTCCAGCGCATCGGATTTTCGTCGAATCAGCAGTTCGCCCAAGGGCTCGGGAGACTTCGTCACCGCTAACTTCAGCCTGGCGCGAGAACAAAAGATCGTCGGCGCTTGGAGCGCTTTGCTGCGGGCTGACGGGCAGTGGGCCAACCAACCGCTGATTAGCAACGAGCAGTTTGCCAACGGCGGCGTCAACGGAGTGCGAGGCTACCGCGAAGGCGAGGAATACGGCGACACCGGCTGGCGCGTGGTGTTCGAGCCGCGTACTCCCGTCTGGGAGTTGGGTATGGTCGACCGCACCCTGCCCTTTCGCATTCGGGGCTCGATCTTCATGGATTACGGAGAAACCTACCTGCTTGATCCCCAAGGCCGCCAACCGCACGAGAGGCTCTGGGGCACTGGCGCCGGCGTCTCGGGGAGTATCGGCCCAACCTGGGACTTTCGTGCAGCAGTGGGCATCCCACTCAACTCTGTCGCCGGAACTCGCGCCGGCATCACCCGTTTCCATGTGAGCGTTGGCGCTCAGTTCTAAGGTGGAAAGAACCATGAAGACTAACATCCTCCGCAAGCTGCTGAGCGGCCTTTTGGTTCCTGCAGTCGCTTGGGCCAACCCCCAGGGGATGACCGTTTCGAAAGGCCCGGCAACCGCCGTCAGCACAGGCAACCAGCTCACGATCACCGCCGGGAATAATGCCGTGCTTAACTGGAAGAGCTTCAACATCGGCCCGAAGGAAATTACCACGTTCGTCCAACCGACTCCCTCCTCCGTGGTGTGGAACCGGATCAATGATCCCAACCCCTCGCAAATTTTCGGCCAACTTCAAGCCAACGGAATCGTGGTGCTGATGAACCAGGCTGGTTTCTATTTCGGCCCCAACTCCATGGTCAAGGCCGCCGGCTTGATCGCCACCACTTGCCCCGTCGTTCCTCAGGACTTGGCTGGCGGCGGCGCCTGGAGTTTCAGCGCGCCGCCCCCGACCGCCAGCATCGTGAACTACGGGCAGATCGAGGTTGGCGCTGGTGGGAGCCTCTTCCTAATCGCTGAGAAGGTGGAGAATCACGGTGTCCTGATGGCGCCCAATGGCAGCCTCGGACTGGCTGCCGGAGACGAGGTCCTGCTCTCCGAACGCCCCGACGGACGCGGGCTGACCGCCAAGGTGCGGCTTCCACGCGGGATGGTTGAAAACCACGGCAAGATCGTGGCCGACGCCGGCAACATCGCCTTGCAGGCGCAAGTGATCAACCAGGACGGGCTCATCCAAGCCAACAGCGTGCGCGTTCAAAATGGGGTCGTTGAGCTTCTTGCCGGTGATCAACTTAACCTGGGCGCAAGTTCGACCATCACCGCGCACGGCGACTCGGCTGGTGTCAGCCCGGGCGGCACCGTCAACCTGCAATCCAACGGGAGTTTTACCGACAGGTCCGGTTCCACAGTGGATCTGCATGGCGGTCCTCAGGGAGGCGATGGAGGCCATCTCGAGATCTCAGCCAATCGGATGCAAACCATCCATTCACGTCTGGATGCCGGCGCCGCGACCGGATGGTCTCGGGGGAGCCTGCTCTTAGATCCATTGGATATCTATATCGCTGCCTCCGTCGATGGCACGACCGATAACGGCACCGTGCTCGCAAACACGGCCCCAGATACTCTCCTCCTGAACGACACCTCCGCCTTCTCCGGCTTCTCCCAAATTTTACTCGAAGCCCGCCGCGACATCCTCGTGAGCGGCAAATGGGACCTCAACGCCAGCACAGGAGTTTCAACTCCGGGCAGTTTGCTCACCCTTCTCGCGGGAAGAAACATACAGATGAGCACGCTCTCCGGAATCGTAGCGGGAGACAACTGGTCGGTGGTCATGGCTGCGGGCGTGCAGTTTGCTACCGGAGGGGGTGTGGCCCCTGGGGTTGGCACCATCAGTTTGCAGGGCTCGGCGTCTATTCAATCCGCAAACGGAGCCATTAGCCTGGCCGCAGGCAAGGACGTGAGCGTCGGCACCGGATATATCCGCACGGTGGGCGGCGGCTCAATCTCCATCGCCGCACTCTCCGGATCCGTCAACACCGGCAACGACGCGGGCGGTTTCGTCTTCCGCACCGCTGGCACGGGCTACGATGTCAACCTAGCTACATTAGGAGGCGTCAGCACGGGTGCGGGTGGCGATGTGACGATCAGCGCTGGCGGAGACGTGACGGCCTATCTGCCGACGCTTGCCGGAGGAACCTCAGATGGCGGCTCGGGCGCCTTCGGCTCCGCGCCCGGCAGCGTCACGATTACTGCGGGGGGAAGCGTTTATGGGCACTTTGTGCTCAGGAACGGCGTCGGCAGCATCAAGGCGGGGAAGAATGCCGGTACCCCCAACCAACAGCTCGCGTTGAGCCTTGTGAAAGGAAGCTGGAGCGTCGACGCGGTTGCCGGTGGAATTGCTCTGCAGGAAGTACGCAATCCCAACGGCATCTTCAACAACATCGGCTCCGATCGCGCTCCGACCAAGCACGCCTTTGACTACGACCCTGCCGCCTCCGTTAGCCTCATCGCGGCAGGCGCTGTGCAACTGGTGGGCGCCGCGCTCCCTCGCAATTCTCTCGAACAAGGCATCGAACCGATCTATCCGCCGTCCCTGACGATTCAAGCCGGCGGAGATATCGTGGTCGGCCAATCCTTGGCTCTGTTTCCGTCTGGAGTGGGCCAACTGTCGCTAACCACCACCGGCACGGGATCGCTCCGCAGCGCGACGGCGGGGCAACCAGAGACGTTCAGCATGTCTGACAGCGGGCTCACCCGCTACAGTAAGAGCACGGATTTTGGCCCCTTCGACCATGCTGCCGTGCCCGTGCACTTGGATGATCTAACGCCGGTCAGCATCAACATCGCCGGCGATGTAAGGGATCTGACCTTGGCGATGCCAAAGGCGACAACCATGACCGTCGGCGGCAACCTGGTAAACACCAGCTTCATCGGTCAAAACCTTCGTCCCTCTGACACGACCCAGATCATCGTCGCTGGCGACATTCAAAACCGCAACGACTACACCATCGTGAACCTGGATCAGACTCCAGACTTCACCCTCCTCCAGAATGCGATCCAGCCCGGATATGCCGACATAGGTTCCCTGCTCCAGCGATTCACCTACGACCCAATCACGCATCGGCTGATATTCCAGTCTCGGATGGCGGCCACCGAACTTCAGGCGCTGACCAGTTTGATGGACTTCACTTATGACAGCCTGGGGTTCTTGGTGGTCGACGCGGCGGGGCAGCCCGTTGGCACGCCCGTAACCTTCTTGCCCACGTCGGTCCTTCAACAGATTTACACCGATAGCCAGGACATTCCCAGCGAGCCGCCGGCGGGCTACAAAGTTGGTGGACCTGGCTCGTTCAAGATCAAGGCCCGCTCGGTGGACTTGGGGGTCACGGAAGGGATCGTCTCGGCCGGTCCGAGCTTGAACCCCTCCTTGGCTCAATACTCCGTTACCGGTGCGAACATCGATTTGGCCCTAAGCGGCGATCTCGCCATGTTCTCGTCCAGCATACGGACCGTCAGCGGCGGTTCGATCAGCGTTTACGCCGATGGAACTATCAATGTGGGGGATCCCCAGGTCCTCGGGAACTCGGAAATCGCCCGAGGCATTTATACCGCGACCAAGGCCGACGTGACTGTAGTCGCCCGCGGAGACGTATTGGTGGATGGTTCCCGCATCGCCGCCTACGACGGCGGAAACGTGTTTATCACCTCGCTCGAAGGCTCAGTTGACGCCGGTGTCGGCGCCCTGGGCTACGTGCGCGTCGAGCGCGACGTCGTCGATCCGGTCACCCACCAAATCACCACGGTGCTGCAACCAATCCCGGGCAGCGGAATCTTGGCCACCAGTTTCCCCGGAACGTCCGACGGGCTCGGAGACATCACCGTCAGTGCCCCTGCAGGGGACATTCAGGCCAGCCAGGGGGGTATTCTGCAACTTTCGTTGAATGGTTCATCCACCCTGGGCGCGACCATTTCTCTCACCGCCGGGAGCCGCGATGCCGATGGGAAGGTGACGAAGGTGGGAAACATCAGCGCGGGCGGCTCCGGCGTTATCGGCACCAACGTCAAACTGGATGCCACCGGCGATATCGAGGGCCTCATTGTGGCACAAAACAACATCAGCCTGGTCGCTCAGCAGAACGTTAACGTCACGGCAATTGCGAGCGGCGGAGTGAGCATCAATGCCGGCGGCTCGGTCTCGGGCGTGGTGGTCGGTGTAGGTGGCATCAGCGCCAGCGGCAGCACCGTGGACGCTGCTTTGCTCGGGGGGACGGTCGCCACCAGTGGCAACGTCACTTCCTCCCAGGTGGGGTTTTCCCAAGTTACCGTAGCCAACAACGCCAGTCAGCACTCAACCCAGGATTCTCCGACGCGCGAATCCACTCCCCAGGTGGCCGACTCGCTTGACGATGATCTTAAGAAAAAGGCCACGCGCCCTGTGCTTGCCCGCACGGCCGGCCGAGTCACCGTGATCTTACCCCAAACCGGCAACAACCCGAAATAATCATGCTTCACCTGACCCCAATTCTCGCCAGCGGCGCCCTCCAGTTTGCCTTCGAAAAGGCGACTCCCGAGGGCAAACTCACCATCGGCGTCCTGGTCATGGTCTCGCTGTTCAGTTGGACCGTGATCATCACCAAGGCCCGACAGCTCTTCCGAGCGCGACGGATGGCCAAACGCTTCTTTAAAGCCTATCGCTCCACCCGTGATCCCCTGGAAATGGCCCGCAAAAACGAGGCCTTCGACGGCGCGCCTGCCTTCGAGCTCTATGTCGCGGCCGCCGAGGAGCTCGAATATCACCTCAAAGAAAACCCTGTGGTCCTGAACGGCCAAAAACGCATCAGCCATGCCGCGTTTGACTCGGTAAAGGTCGCCCTTGAGCGAGCCGCGAGCACCGAGGCCATGTCCTTGGAGAAAGGCATGATCGTGTTATCAACTGCCGTGGCCGGGGGCCCGTTCATCGGTCTGTTGGGCACCGTCTGGGGCGTCATGGAAACCTTCTCCGGAATCGCCAAGGCCAGCGCCGCGACCCTCACCGCTATGGCCCCTGGGGTGGCCGGCGCGCTAATCGCAACCGTCATCGGCCTCATGGTGGCGATCCCGGCGATGTTCGCCTACAACTTCATGGTCACCACCATCCGGGCGATCACGCAGGAGTTGGACGGATTCTCGAACGAATACGCCACCCAAATCGAACACAGCTACGTCGACAACCGTGCCTTGGCTGATGAAATTTCCGACGCGCTTCGCGTTCGGGCGAACGACGAGCGAGCGGAAGCGTTGGCTTGAGCGATGAAAAAGTGCTCCAAGTCCGTTCACCATTCGCTCACCGAGCTGAACATCACACCTCTGCTCGATCTGGCGTTTGTACTGCTAGTGATCTTTATCATCACCACAACCCCGATCGTGAACGATCTGGAGTTGACCCTCCCCACCGCCGCCCACCGCCCCAAGGACCCCAAGTCCAAGGTCAACTATGTGAGCATCGATACCGCAGGCAAAATGTTCCTCAATAAAAAAGAGGTCAATCTGGACGAAATGCTTGCCGAACTGATCCAGATGCGCGTTGAAAGCCCCGACCTCAACGTCGTGATTCGAGGCGACGCGCATACCAAGTACGAACGCGTCGTTCACGTCCTGGACGCTCTTCAACAAGCCAACATCAGCCGCGTGAACCTCGCCACTGAAGCTTTACCCGATTCACACTAACCCCCAAACCGCTATGACACGTCGAAAGCGCGTTAATTCCGCCAAAGTAAACCTCCTCTTCTCACTGGTCTTCCACGGCATCGTCATTGCCGTCTTGGTGTTCTTCGCCGCCCGCGAAGGCATTCTCGGAAAAAAGATGAGACAATTCGCCGTCGTGCTCGTTCCAAAAGAGAAGAAACCCGAACCGCCGAAGGAGGAACCGCGCCCGGCGCCCCAGGTAGCTCAGCAGCAGGTGCAGCAGCCAGCGGAGGTCAAACAAGTCGCGGCCATCGCCCCGTCCAAGCTTGCGCCTCCGCCGCCGTCCGTGGCCCCAGCCGCGGCCGCAGCCCCGCCGGCCGCCATTGGCGCCGCCTTCGATTTTAGCGACGGCGCCAAGATCGTCCAAACCAGCTCTGACCCCAATGTCATTTACAAAGGCGTCGTCGAGTACGTGCTGCGATCCAAGTGGGAACGCCCCGAGGGCGTGGATGACACCGAGCTCAACGCCGAAGTTGAGCTGGCGATCGATGCCGCCGGCCGGATCACGGGATACGATTGGAAGCACGGTTCCGGCGATCAGCGCTGGGATGAATCGGTACGCCGGGCGTTGATGGTGACCAAGACCATCAACCGCCCACCGCCCAAAGGATTCCCTAACCGCGTGTTGGTCCGTTTCGACGTGGTGCCAGAAGCCATCCCGCTAAGCATGAACTAGGCCCGGTTGAAACTCCCTTTGCCCGGATGAAGAAACACTCCAAATCACAACACAGTTCCCTCAACGAGCTGAACATCACTCCGTTGCTGGACTTGGTCTTCGTGCTTTTAGTGATCTTCATCATCACCACGCCCCAGTTGTCGAACGATCTTGAGCTCAACCTCCCCACCGCCAAATCACGCGACACCAATCAACCGCCTCCCAAGCTCAACTACATCCTGGTGGATCCATCCGGCAGCGTGAAACTGAACAACCAGCCGTTCACTCTACCTGTCCTCAAGCAAACGTTGATCCAGATGAAGAAGGAGGATCCCGACACGAGCGTGGTCGTCAAGGGGGGATCGGATGTCGAATACCAGAAAGTTATCGGTGTGTTGGACATCCTCCAACAGGCGGATGTGGTGAAGGTGGGTTTGGCCACGGAGACGGCCGCTGCGCCTGCTCCGTGATCGGCCACCAGCGGCCGTGTTCATCGACCCGTGCGTCGGAGATAGTCTTCGGCTAATGCCGCGGCTGTTTTTTGCGGTTCTTCGTCGGGAACCACTTGAAGGTAAATTGGGCTCGCCTGGTGGCGGAACCAGGTTCTTTGGCGTCGCGCAAACTGCGCCGTCCGTTGCTGAACGAGCAACTCGGTCTCCGGCAGAGAGCGCAAACCATCGAGGTACTCAACCACCTGCCGGTAGCCTATCGCTTGCATCGCCGTACGGTTCTCTCGGAGATTGCGAGAGAGAAGTTGTTTAGTCTCGGCCACTAGTCCAGCACTGAACATCGTTCGGACTCTTGCGTTCACCCGATTCCGCAGGTCATCCGCCGAACGGACCATTACGAAGAAGGGCACGGTTTGGCTCTCGCGCCCATCGCCGGCATCGGCGGTCCAGTCGGGCCGGAAGTGCGAAAATGGTTTTCCAGTCAGCCGAATGACTTCCACCGCCCGAATCACGCGTCGACGATTCTTCTTATCGACCCGGTCCGCCGCTATGGGATCGGCGGCCGCAAGCTCGGTGAGTAGCTCGGAATCAGAAATGGACTCAAGCAACTTGCGCAGCGCAGGGTTCGCCGGGGGCAGTTCGCTCAGACCCTCCAAGTACGCTTGGAAATAGAGTCCCGTTCCTCCACAGAAGATCGGCAGCCGTCCGCGCCGTTGAATGTCTAAAGCCGCCTGTTTGGCTAAGCCAACGAAGCGCGCCGCGTCGAACGCTGCCGAGACCTCCACCACATCGATCAGATGGTGCGGCACGCGTTGCCGCTCCGCGGCTGAGGGCTTTGCTGTCCCGATGTCCATGCCACGGTAAACCTGCATCGAGTCCACGCTAATTACCTCGCCCCGCAGCGCCTGGGCTAGTTCTAGGGCGACGGCGGATTTGCCGACGGCAGTAGGTCCCGCCAAATAAAGCGCATGGGGAAGCTCGCTAATCATCGGTGCGAGAACAGGCGATGGCTACCGGCCAAAACGGCCCCGGCTCTATCCACCCGTCAAGCCTCTGAAGCCGTCCCCTTGGGAGCGGACACGGCATGCCTCTCGCTCCTCCAGGAAAGAAGGAATAGCAGTCCGACACCCGTGCAAATCGCGCTGTCGGCCATGTTAAACGCCGGGAACCCGAGCTCGCCGCCTCCCCGTCGGTAAAGGTGAAAATAGAGAAAATCGGTGACATGCCCGATGACTAGCCTGTCGGTCAGGTTTCCGAGGATCCCGCCCAGGATCAGCCCCAAGGCCACTTGCCCAAGAGTGCGGTCGGCCTCGAAGTGATCTTTGCTGAACCACAGGACCAGCAAGGCGAGGACAGAAATGACCGCAAGCAGCACGTTATTACCCGGGAACATGCTCCAGGCGGCGCCGGTATTGGCCCAGTGCACCAGCTTGAAGAAGCCGTCCACGACAACGACCTGGTGGGCGAGGTCTAGATACCTGCTCACCACGAATTTGGTGGCCTGGTCTAGGGCATAGACCACTCCGGCCACTATCGCGATTCGGTGATTAGCAGTGATGGTCACGGCTGCTGCTTTCTATAGCTCTCCGGTGCAGGAATTGCAAGCTGCAAGCCCGAAGGATCCGAGAGGCCAGGACGTGGGCACGTGCTTGAGCTCGCTCCCCGAATGAGGGGGGGATGAGGTGCTCAAAAGCACTTCGGCTGCAGCTTTGGATCAAGTGCCTGCCGCCCGGATCGCAGCGGCCAAAGCCTGCGCAAGCACGTGCGCGGCGTGGTTAATCTGGCCCTGGAATCGGAGCAATCGTGGAACGGTTCGTGGGCATTTGATCAGCTCAAGCATTAGCCTGGGAAAATTCATTCGCTGGTCGCTGGTCATGAACTTGTTGAAATCCAGAGGAAGATCCTCCTTCGCAGCATCGGAAATCACGCGCACCGTCAGACTTGCCACACCAACCTCACGGCATGCCTGGCGGATATGAGCCGATTCCATCTCAACGGCCTCCGCACCGCTGCTCCGGCGTATCTCGGCCTTGGAGGATGCGGTGGAGGCCACTCGGTCGGAACAATGGAAGCGCACTCGTCGTGCGCCCGCTGCCTGGAGCGCCCGTTCGACCGCGGGTTGCTCACTCCCCTCAAACACCACGGTGCCGGCAGGCAAATCCGGATCAAGTCCGCCGGCGAAACCGCTGCTCAACACCAGGTGGGGACGAAATCGCGTGAGCGAAGCCTTTATAGAGGTCGAGGCGCGTTTTTGACCCATACCCGTCACGAGGATAGAAACCCCTGACAGGTTTCGGGCCAATCGCCGAAAAGGCTTCGCCTCCGTCGAAACCGCGAAACAGACCAGAATTGGGGCGTTCTCGGGCATGGGAAGGTAAGTGCTAACGACCTTGGACCAGAACCCTGAAGACCTCGCCCATCTGACCTGGGTGTGTGAGAGTGTGGAACTGACGCAAACGCGCGGGTGTCCACGGTGGAAAGCGAACGGCACCTCGTTCGATCAGTTCGGTGATTCGCGTGAAAAACGCTGCCTGGGTCAGAAGTCCATCGGTGCGTAGCCCCGCTGCTTCACCAGCGGTCTGGAGCACGGTAAAGTTCACGTGAGCGGTCAGGTCCATTTCCCCGGGGTGAGCTAACAGATCGGAGGTGATCTGGTGCCTATAATACGCGCGTAAGCTCCCCCCAGCTCGTCGGGGTTGCAACGACTGCTCCAGGGTAAAACCGTAGTCAAAGGTGGCGATCTTGCCGCGGCGCAGCGACTTGGCTGCCCGCCCCCACCAATCGGCTGCATCCGGGCTCACCTCGATGACGAACCCGTCTGGCAACACCCCGAGCAAGGCGTCGGGCAATTCAGGCAGCAGCGCGCGCGCAGGATCACCGCCCACCCCCGCCCGTTGCGGCAAGCGCGTCCAAGCAAATCCCTGCGCTCCCGCATCGACACCCCATTCGAACCACGATTTGCATCCAGCATCCCAACCAAAACGGTGCACCGGCATGGCATCCAACAGCTCGTTGGCGAAGATGACGCCTCGGATGCCTTCTTCGGGCAGTCCGTGCCAATCGGATGCCCAGCGCACCCGGGAGGCAAAAGGGACCAACGCTTCCTCCTGCACGGCGCGGCGAGTCGAGGAAGGTTCGAGAATCCAATACTCGATCCTGTCCGCAAATTCGGCACAGTGGGCGCTCAAGAAGCAGAGGATATCAGTCGCCAACCGCCCGTCGTGGGCACCGGCCTCGAGGATGTGAACCGGCTTGGTATCAGGTCCCTCCGCAAGCCAAGCGCAGATTTGGCACGCCAGCATTTCCCCGAACACGCTCCCCACGCTCACGCTGGTAAAGAAATCCCCGCCCCGCCCAATCACCCGGGACGGTTGCTGATAATACCCCACGCCGGGTTCATAGAGCGCCCGCTGCATGAAACTAGCAAAGGAAATCGGGCCGGTGCGGGCGATCTCTTCGCGGAGAATCGTCTCGAGCTCGGAGCGAAGCTTGCAGTCAGTATGGTTTTTTGCTTCAGTGGCCACAGAACGCTTTGATGTGAGATTATGGCCAAGATTGACGCATTCTTCAAATTGATGTTGGACCAGAAGGCTTCCGACCTCCACTTGTCCTCCGGCAATCCACCCATGCTGCGCATCAGCGGCGAATTGCATCGCGTCGACTTTCCCCCCTTGGAGAGCGATCAACTCAAGGCGATGCTCTATGAAATCACGCCGGAGTACAAGGTGAAGATCTACGAGGAAACCGGCGACGTGGATTTTGGCTACGAAATCCCCAGCGTTTCGCGTTTCCGCGCCAATTTCTTCAATCAGAAAAACGGGGTTTCGGCGGTGTTCCGCCAAATCCCGTCGACGGTTCTCTCCTTCGAGGACTTCGAGAAGTTCGACGCCCCACTTCCACCAGTTCTCAAGAAGCTCTCGATGCTCCACAAAGGGCTGGTTTTGGTGACTGGACCGACAGGGTCGGGCAAGTCCACCACCCTTGCGGCGATGGTAGATTACTGCAACAAGAACCGCAAAGACCACATTCTCACGGTCGAGGACCCGATCGAATTTGTACATCAAAGCAAAGGGTGCCTGGTGAACCACCGCGAAGTGGGCATTCACACGCGTAGTTTCGCGTCGGCACTCAAGGGAGCCTTGCGCGAAGACCCTGACATCATCCTGGTGGGAGAAATGCGCGATTTGGAAACCATCGAGTTGGCGCTCACGGCGGCGAGCACAGGCCACTTGGTTTTCGGCACCCTTCACACCCAGAGCGCCGCTAAGACGGTCGATCGCATCATCGACGTGTTCCCCGCCGACCAGCAAAACAAGATCCGCGCCACGCTATCCGAAGCCCTGCGCGGCGTCGTGGCCCAAAACCTTTTCAAGCGAATCGATCGCAAAGGCCGGGTGGCGGCTTTGGAGATCCTCGTGTTCACCACCGCCATCGCCAACCTCGTGCGCGAAGGTAAAACCCACCAGATCCCCGGCATGATCCAAGTAGGAAAGAAGCTGGGCAACACCCCGCTGGACGATTCGATCATGGAGCACCTGCGCATGAAGCGGATTTCCGCCGAGGAGGCTTACGAGAAATGCCTGGATCGTAAGAAGTTCCGCCCCTTCCTCAAGACCCCACCGGATGATGATGAGGCGTAGGAACCGACTTGGCCCCTAGCTATTGGGCCTACAGCTTCTGTAAGCGAACCAACTTTTCCATCTAACCATCCATGCGCCGCAACGAACTTGATTACATATTGGGCACCATGCTGGATTCCCAAAAGGAGGTGTCCGACCTGAACATCACCGTGGACAAGCCGCTGCAGGTGGAATCCACAGGGCAGTTGGTGCCGGCTTCCATTGAACCACCAATCGAGCGGTTGACCCCCTACCAAACCGAAACCATTGCGCTAAACCTGATTGGCGGCAACCGACGACTCACCGAAGACCTGCTCCAAACCGGATCTTGTGACTCTTCCTACTCACTCGTAGGCAAGGCGCGGTTCAGGGTCAATATCTTCTCCCAGCGCGGCAACTATTCAGTCGTTTTGCGGAAGCTCAATACCCGCATCCCGACTCTTGCGGATCTCAAGTTGCCCGACATTTTCAAGAAGGTCGCGATGGAGAAGACCGGCCTCATCCTGGTGACTGGCGCTACCGGTTCGGGCAAATCAACCACTCTTGCTGCCCTGCTCAACGAAATCAACGAGACCAAGTCCATTCATATCATCACGTTGGAAGACCCTGTCGAGTTCATCCATCCGCAGAAAAAGGCTACTTTCAACCAACGGGAGATGGGCACGGACTTCAATTCCTTCGCGACCGGCTTGAGAGCCGCATTGCGCCAAGCTCCCAAGGTCATCCTGGTCGGTGAAATGCGCGATCGGGAGACAGTCGAGATTGGGCTCAGCGCGGCGGAAACTGGGCACTTGGTCCTGAGCACGCTGCACACCATTGATGCCGGACAGACCGTAAACCGTATCTTGGGTCTTTTCGAACAGGAGGAACAGAAACAGATCCGTTTGCGCTTGGCCGATACCCTACGATGGGTAGTCAGCCAACGGTTGGCCCCCAAGGTCAATGGCGGCCGCCAGGCGCTCCTGGAAATCATGGGCTCGAACCTCCGGATCAAGGACAGCATCACGTACGGTGAAAGCGAAGGGAAGACCTTCTATGAGATTATCGAAGCCAGTTATACCTTCGGTTGGCGCACCTTCGACCAAGCCTGCCTCGATGCCTACGAACTGGATCAGATCACCGAGGAAACTGCGTTAGCCTATTGCAGCAAGCGAGGACCAACTGGACGACTGATCGACAACGTGAAGAAGAAACGTGGTCAATCCACCACCACTCTCACCGACCTGCAAATGGCTGGTGGAGATCCAGCCTCAAAAAGAGCCGAGGAGGCCAAAAAGGCTGCCGAAAGCGGCGGCAAACCACCGCCTCCGGCCTTCACACTCAAGCTGAAATAGATTATGGCCTTGGAGTTTGATTTTATTGGACCAGGCGACAAGCCGGCCATCGTCCTCCTCAGCACCTCTGAATGGCAAGAGACCGCCAAGGGCGTTCTGTTCGAGCTGGGTTATAAGGTGCATGCGCCCCATACTCACGAGGAGTTTACCAGCCGTTTCGGTCAACTCCACTACCACGTCGTGATCGCCGAACTCTTATTCGCCGCAAGTTCGCCAGCCGAAAACTTGTCGTTCCTTGCGCTCCAACGGATGCCAATGAATCAAAGGCGTCGCGCGACCATCTTCTTGATCGGGCATCAATTCGAAACCATGAACGCAATGCAGGCCTTTCAGCAGAGCGTTCACGCCGTGATCAATCCCCATGAGCTACACAGCCTCGGCCAGATCGTGAAGCAGGTTGTCGGAGACAATGACCTGCTCCTTGGGCTCTTTCGCGACACTCAGGTGCGGATCGCCCAAGGTAAGCTCTGACGGGCTTTCAGATATAATACATCTTGGCTTTGTCCGTTCCCTGTTCCACCAAATCTTGGAAGGTGATCGCGTCCGCGGCGTCATCCAAACCTTGACGTAGACTATGCCAAGCCGCGCGCAGCTCCGGTGGGCATTGAGGATCGCTTAAAGCCGGGGAGTCAAAGACCTGACCGTGAATTGCGCGGAGGAGTTCACCAAAAGTGATCTCTCCAGGCGGGCGGGCCAGCAAATAGCCTCCATCCTTGCCGCGATGGCTCTTGACGATGTGCTTGGCCTTAAGTTCGATCAGGATCTGGATCAAATAGTTGGGTGGGACTCCCTGCTCGGCAGCCAACTCCTCTACCTTGCGGGCCTCGCCGTTGGGGTAGGACCTTGCCAAACTCAAAACGGCACGAGCCGCATAATCGCTCTTAACGGACAGCTTCACTCCCGCAAGCTAGGGCTAGGCCCCTCAAATTGCCACCCTTTCGTTGCCAGGTCGGATCCGGTCCCGCGCCGCTCAGGCTGCGGTTCTGCTCTCCGCACGCATCTCGGTCAGGAAACCCGCACCTTCAAGTGCCACACGCGAGAGCAAGGGGCTCTGGTGCACCACGCCCTGCCATCCCCGCGCCACTGCCGATGCCACGTTCTCGGGCCGGTCATCTAGAAAAATCAAATCCGCTCCCCTTAAGCCAGCGACCTCTTCTACCACCGCGTAAATCGCCGGGTCCGGTTTCATCAATCGCTGTTCGTAAGAAAGCACGTGATGGTTGAAACGGCCAAAGAAGGGGAAGTTGCGCCGCACGTTCCGTATTGCCAGCTCATTTGTATTGGAGAGCAGGTAGGTTGGCACCCCCGCGTCGCAAAGCGCTCCGTGCACCGCCACCATGGGCTCAATTTCAGTGAAGATATTGCCGAACAAATCAGCGAACTCCTCGAAACCTCCGTCATAGCCGGCCATGGCCTGGAATTGCTTGAAAAACTCCTCTGTCGTCATCAGGCCCGCTTCGTACTGATGCAGCAACGGGGACTGGTTGATCGTTTGCTCCAACTCCGCCAAGGAAAGCCTCACTCGTGACGCGAGGGCCCGGGCCGCGATGCTGTAGTCGAAGTCGACCAGCACTTTACCGAGGTCGAAAACGACCGCTTTGGGTCTTTGAATCTGCTTCATGAAAGAATGGACGAGCATTGAGATCGAGGTTCGGCCTTCGAGTTGTCAGCTCGGGTTTCTCGGCAACGGATTCTAGCTCATGGGCTGGCGCCCTTCGAGCGCGCGGCTCAGGGTGAGTTCGTCGGCAAACTCCAAGCCCGCTCCGGCGGGCAAACCGTGGGCAATCCGTGAAATCAGAACGCCACGGGAGCCAAGGCGCTGCGCCAGATAATGGCTGGTGGCGTCTCCCTCCACATCGGATGGCAACGCAAGAACCAGCTCCCGGATTGGTTCCTCGCCTAACCGCGCCTCCAGTTGCGCGATACGCAAATCCTCGGGCTCGACGCCGTTGAGCGGGGACAACTTCCCGCCCAAGACGTGGAACTTGCCGCGAAAAGTGCCAGCTTTATCGACCAGCAGGATATCCACGGGCCGTTCCACAATACAAACTAGCGATGGATCGCGACGATCGTCGCTGCAGATGGGGCAAGGTTGCGTCTCGGTGAGCGCGCCGCAACGCTGGCAGGTCCCAACTCGCTGGCGCGCCTCCACCAGCGCCCGAGCCAAGTGCTCCACTCCTTGCACATCGGTCTGCACAATGAAGAGCGCCAGCCGTTCGGCAGTGCGTGGACCGATCCCGGGCAATTTGCCCAAGGCTGCCACGAGCTCAACCACAGGTGGGGGAAGGGTGGCCAAAAGATAAGCTTGGGCTTAGGCTGGCGAGAATCGTCTGAGGGGATCTCAGGTCGGCAGGCAGGGCAGCGATGCCAAGCGCATGGCTCAGACCAAACCTGGGATATTAAATCCGCCGGTAGCTTTGCCCATCTCGGCATTGGCAATCTCTTTAGCCTGGCCTAGGGCATTATTCACCGCGGTGACTACCAAGTCTTCCAACAATTGGACCTCAGCAGGGTTGACTGCTTGAGGGTCAATTTTAAGTGACGCAAGCGTGCCATCGCACTTGGCAGTGGCCTTAACCGCGCCGCCTCCGCTGGTGGCCTCGACGGTACGCGCGGCCAGTTCCGCCTGCACGGTTTCCATTTGGCGTTGGATTTTCGACGCCTGCTTCATCAATTTGCCGATGCTCGACATAGATCTGTAGGGGGTTGAGGGAACTTCCGAAAGCTGTTGCGAGACTCGGGTTCAGCCGCGAACTTCGACGATCTGGCCTTTGAAAACCTCCAAGGCTTGCCGGATGAGAGGATCGTTCTTGAAATCCGCAGGGTCCAATTTGGTGAACTTAGGCTTATCGGCTTTTGGTTCGGTCGCCGAAGGGGTCGGCGCGGACGCCGGTTTGCCGGGCGCCGCGGACGGGTTGGTCACAACGGGGGAGGTTGCCGGGCTTGGAACCGGAGCCGCGGGAGCCGAGCCAGCTGCGCCACTTCTTTCCGAACGGACGAACTTGAACTGAACTTCACCTTGGCCCAATTCCTTGAGTTTCGTGTGGAGAATCGCGTGGTTCTTCGCGTTGTCCACCAGGGGCAAGTATTCGGCGAACTCAGTATCAAAGCCGATGGTCAATACATTGCGGGAAAAGGAGACGGGGAAAGCTTTGACCAAGTAACTGCGCGTAAAGGGACTAGCCCGACCAATGGCTTCCAGCAACGCGCTCCAGAGCGCGTCCAAATCCATTGGTGCGGCGGGTTCGGTTCCCGCGATGCGAGTGGGCGCGGACGGAGCGGTCTCCTGAAGCGCTGGTGGCGTCACTAGCGCACTGGGTCCATTAGGAGCAGGTGTCGTCCGTGCCTCGGAAGGCTGAGCCCGATTCACAGGTGCCTCAGAGCGTGGTCCGGGCGGAGGTCCCCCCGGAGGCTCCTCGCCCCGCAACTGCTGCAGTTGACGGAGCACCACATCGAGGCTGATGGCGTTCCGGGCTTGGATGGCCCGCATCAGCGCTACTTCCAAGGAGATTTTTTTTGAAACGGCATCGCGGAGCCGGCCCTCGCCTTCACTGATCACTTCGAGGATGCGCGTGAGAGCCTCGGCCCGTACCCCGGCACTCTGCTCAGCCAAGGCGGCCACCTCCGCCTCGGAAGCTTCCACGAGGCTGAGGTCGCCCCGGGAGACCACGTAGATGAGCAAGTTACGGAAATGGCCCAGCAGATCGGCCAAAAGCCGGTTCAAGTCTTTGCCGTGGTGAACGAGTTCGTCCACTACCTTGAGGACTCGGGCTTGGTCGCCGGCCAGGACCGCTCCCGCCAGGGAAAGGACTTGGGCACGGGAAGTGAGTCCGAACATCGAAAGGACGTCCGCCTCCACGATCTCGTTGCCACAGAAGCTGATGAGCTGGTCGAGGGTGGATTCGGCATCACGCATGCCACCATCGGCTCCCCGGGCTATGGCAGCCAACGCGGGTTCATCGACTTTCACTTTCTCGAGGGTCGCGATGAGGTTCAGGTGCTTGACGATCAAGGCTGATGGGATCCGCCTAAGATCGAACCGCTGGCAACGCGACAGGATGGTCGGCAAGACCTTCTCCGGATCGGTGGTCGCGAACATGAACTTCACATGCGCGGGCGGCTCCTCAAGGGTCTTGAGCAAGGCGTTGAACGCCGCCGTCGTGAGCATGTGGACTTCGTCGATGATGTAGATTTTGAACTTGGAGGAAGCGGGGGCGTACTGGGCGGTCTCGCGGAGCTCCCGGACCTGGTCCACGCCGTTATTGCTAGCGCCGTCGATTTCAAGCACGTCCATCGCCCTGCCTTCAGTGATTTCGCGGCAGCGCGGGTCATTGTCGTCGAAATCCAGCCTAGGTCCACCGGTGCAATTGAGGCATTTGGCGAAGATGCGGGCGACTGTGGTTTTGCCGGTGCCGCGGGGGCCGCAAAAGAGATAGGCGTGGGCAATGCGCTTCTGCTCGATGGCGTTTGAGAGCGTGCCGGTTACATGCTCCTGGCCAACGACATCCGCAAAGCGTTGCGGTCGGTATTTGCGGGCTATGACCTGATATGACATGCCTGATCGCGCCTACATTCCTACGACGCCAAGTCCTGCGGCGCGGCGGTCGGGGCACTTTGAGCGCTTGATTTGAAAAAAGCCAGGGTGACCACGGCAGATGCAGAGCAGACTACCGTTGCTGCCTTCCGGCCCTGGCGGGGTTTGTAAGTCCGCATTCCATGGGCCCTGGCAAAAATAGCAAAGTGATTTAGCCCCAGCCCAAGGATCGCAGCAAGCAGAATCGCCCGGCGCCTGATGACGCGTGGAAGCCCACCTGGCGAGCCGAAGAGGTGGAGAACCGATCGCGGGTAAACCAGGTCTATGCCGGGCCGGATCGGAGAAGTTTGCTCGGGTAGGCTAACTCTTTTTTGCCATTGGTGCGAATCACTCGCATCCCACGGAAGTGGTTGGAAATCAAGGGGAGTGATTCCGAGCCGAGTCCGGCCGTTGAGATGGATGTGACTGTGCTGGAATCGGTTGTGAGTGACAAATGGCAGGGGGGATATTCTGGGATAAGGGGGGATATTACGGCTTAAGGGGGGATATTCTGGCTTACGGGAAGGATGTTGCGGGATGAGGGAAGGATCGTGCGAAAGGCCAAAGGAGATTTGAGATTTCAAATTTGAGATTTGAGAAAAGAGCAGGGCAAGGTTCGAGTGGCGAGTGGCGAGGCAGTCCTTGGCCGGAAGGGCGGGCGTGGAGTTCGTTACCCGATAACACCGCGCCGAAGAGCCGATATTCACGGGAGTTACGACGGAAAGGCTAAAGGCTAAAGGTAAAAGGCTAAAGGGGACTTGAAATGTCAGATTTGAGATTTGAGATAAGACCAGGGCAAGGGTCGAGTGGCGAGTGGCGAGGCAGTCCTTGGCCGGAAGGGCGGGCGTTGAGTCCGTTACCCGATAACACCGCGCCGAAGAGCCGATATTCACGCGACTTACGGGGAATCCTGGGGGCGAGTGGCCAAAGGGGATTTGAGATTTCAAATTTGAGATTTGAGATAAGACCAGGGCAAGGGCCGAGTGGCGAGTGGCGAGGCAGTAAGTGGCCGTGACGGAAAGGCTAAAGGATAAAGGTAAAAGGCGAGAGGGGATTTGAAATGTCAGATTTGAGATTTGACATAGGCAAAGGATGGAGTGTCCGAGCTGGAGATGACGGCGGACGGAGGGGACGCGCGACCTTGCCGGAGAGGCGCGGGTCGTGGCGACCGCGGCGCGAAGCGCCGGTTGAGCCTGGCCGCTCTTCATGGTGTTCACGGTAGCGCAGGATCGGATCATTGTCAATTCAGTATATGATTTAGTTACACTCCCCGCGGCGGGGAGGAGAACCAGGCGGCCGAGCACAGACGATTGGGAGGATCATCTTCCGTCTTGGCGGCTCGGCGACTTTGCGCTGGGAGGCAGGAGATGGGGGCCCACGGATGTTTAAACGTAAAGGCCCGAAGGCCCAAAGCCACAATGACACAGTCGACAGTCATAGGCGCGCCGCTAGAGCGGGGTGAGGCGGGGCCATGACGGTGCCGAGCCGCAAGTCAGCCGAGGCGGCGGCGTGCGGTTAGCGGTTTTCAAGTCGGCGGAAACAAGTCGGTCTTTTCCCTTTTCTCTCTCATCACCAAGACTTCAGTCTTGAGTTCTGCTAAAAACTTGGTATGGTGTCGACGCTGTAGGTCGACCCCCCAAGGTCGGTATAAACTCGACAGGTTCGAGCCCAAAAGTGGCTCAGTCGGCTGGTAACAACGGCAGACAGTCTGCCAGGAAAGACAATGAAAAACCGGATATCACTCCTTTTCTGCTGGATGTTCATGGCCGCCTTCGTTGCCGAGGCCCAATTCAATTACACCACGAATAACGGGAGCATCACCATCACGCGCTACACCGGTTCGGATGGAATCGTGACGGTCCCGGCCATCATCGATGGCTTCCCGGTCACCACCATCGGAGGTTCAGCCTTCGAATCCACGAGCGTGGGGAGTGTTGTCCTGCCAAACAGTATCACGAATATTCTTTACGAGGCATTTATCTACTGCGCCAAGCTGACCAACGTGACGGTTCCCAGCAGCGTTATCGAGATTCAAAACTTCGCCTTTCTGGGCTGCCCGCTCCTGGCCGACATAGCCGTGGATTCCCACAACGCTTTCTACAGCAGTGTGGATGGAGTGTTGTTCGACAAGGACCAGACCACGCTCCTGCAGTGCCCGGAAACCAAGACCGGAACCTACACAATCCCGGACACCGTCTCGTCCATCGGAAGCGAAGCATTCTATGGATGCGGCAGCCTGACCAATGTGATGCTGGGCCGGCTGGTATCGAGCGTATCCACCGGCGGTGGGGACATGTTTTTTAACTGTACCAACTTGGTGGCGATCACGGTAAACACGAATAATGACTTTTACAGCGACATCGGAGGAGTCCTCTTCACGAAGAACCGGTCCACCGTGGTTCTTTACCCGTGGGGCCGGGCTGGGGCCTACACGATCCCGGCTGGCACAACCAGTATCGGCTACTCTGCCTTCTACTACCGCCAGAGTCTGGCCGGCGTCACGATGCCGGCCAGCCTCACCAACATCTCGGACGGGGCTTTCGGCAGTTGCGGCGCGCTAGCGGCGTTCACCGTTGACGGAAATAACCCGGTATTTAGCAGTAACGATGGGGTGTTGTTCGACAAAACCCAGTCGACCCTTCTGCTTTTCCCGCCGGCTCATCCCAGCCCCTCGTACACCATTCCCAACAGCATCAAAAACGTCCACGACAACGCATTCATTGCTTGCGAGAATCTGAAGAGTGTCACCATTGGCGAGAGCGTGACCAATATCGGCAGTTACGCCTTCGGATATTGCAACAACGTAACCGCCTTCTTTTTCCTCGGCAACCCGCCCGGCGCCAACCCGGAGGCCTTCCACGGAGACACCAGTGCTACGGCCTACTATTTGCCGGGCATGACAGGCTGGACTTCGACGTACGACGGGCTTCCCACTGCGCCGGGAACATTCCCGTACCCGGCGATCCTGAATAGCGGTCTGCGAGCAGGCGAATTCAGTCTCACGGTCTCATGGCTCACCAACGTCTCCGTGGTTGTTGAGGGGGCCGCGACGCTCGTCAACCCGGTTTGGCAGCCGCTGCAAACCAATGTTCCATCGAACGGCACGTTCGAATTTTCAGACCCCAATTGGACGCACTATCCAAAACGTTTTTACCGCGCTCGAACGCCATAAGAGCCAATTGATGGATGGTGCGGCAAAAGGGGTTCGCGCTCTTGCGAACAATGGCTCTGATTGCAGCCCCTGACGCTTGGGCTAGCAGGGAAAGTGAGGTGATGCATGGTTGAACCCCTTTTGACGCATGTTCATGGATTCATTCGACCTGACGGAGAAGGTGAATGGGGCGGTGACGCCGTGATTGGCGATCGATCCGGAGATTGAACCACGGAACACTCGGAAGACACGGAAATGGCGCGGCCGAAACGATGGGATTGCTAACCGCCATGCGCACGGAGTTGTAATTCAGCGAGTTAGCGATTTAGCGAGTGTAGGTCAGGTGTGGAGCGTCGGTCAGATTGGAGTTGGCGATCGATCTGTAGATCGAACCACGGAACACGCGGAAGACACGGAAATGGCGCGGCCGAAACGATGGGATTGCTAACCGCCATGCGGACTGAGTTGTAATTCAGCGAGTTAGCGATTTAGCGAGTGTAGGTCAGGTGTGGAGCGTCGGTCAGATTGGAGTTGGCGATCGATCCGGAGATTGAACCACGGAACACGAGGAAGACACGGAAAGGGCGCGGTCGAAACGACGGGATTGCTAACCGCCATGCGCACTGAGTTGTAATTCAGCAAGTTAGTGATTTAGCGAGGGTAGGCCAAGTGTGGAGCGTCGGTCAGATTGGAGTTGGCGATCGATCCGGAGATTGAACCACGAACACCCGGAAGACACGGAAATGGCGCGGCCGAAACGACGGGATTGCTAACCGCCATGCGCACTGAGTTGTAATTCAGCGAGTTAGTGATTTAGCGAGTGTAGGCCAGGTGTGGAGCGTCGGTCAGATTGGAGTTGGCGATCGATCTGGAGATTGAACCACGGAACACGCGGAAGACACGGAAAGGGAGCGCGGCGGAAACGGGGTGATTGCGTACCGCCAATTGGCGCTAGTGGCCGCTGATCGCCATGTCGGGACAGAATTGCGCGCGTCCTTTTGCTTTTGTCCGATGCCATGGCTTGGCATAGGCTGCAAGAAGCCCACACACCCACGCCGATACTGAGTCCCACACCAGTCGACTCGTCATTCCTGACCTGCTAAACTGTTACGCGCGTTGCAACGCCGTGGCCTGCCTGGCTCGCGATCCGTAGGCGTTGACCGGAGGGGGTCACATATTGTTCATAGGTTATCATAGTTTGCCGTGAGGAAGCAGCCAGACGAGGTTGGGGCAGCCGGTGATCCCCGCCGTGAGCTTCTCAGCCTCGGACGGACCCCAGGTGCCGGGTTGGTAAATATGCACGGGCGTCACCCTTCCCAAAATGGGTTGAACGACCGCCCAAGCGGCCTCGACGCCGTCCTGACCCGCGAAGAGTGTGCCATCTCCTGCCATGGCGTCGCCCAAGAGCCGCTCGTAGGCACTCATCTCATCTCCGTGCGGATGGTTGACAACTTGGAGTTCCGTCGGATCGCCGATTAACTCCTCCCCGGGCCGCTTTACCCTGGCACCGATGGCAATCGTCACGTCGGGGCTGAGCCGGAAGCGCACGTAGTTCGCCTGTCCCATGCATAGTTTGCACATTGCGGGCGGTTTGAGCATGACCAGCACCTCGGTCATCGTCCGAGGGAGGCGCTTGCCTGCCCGGATGAAGAAGGGCACGCCCTTCCAGCGCGGAGAGTCGATGCGGAGCCGGGCGGCGGCGAAGGTTTCGACCTTCGAGTCGCGAGCAACGCCGTTCTCCAAGCGGTAGCCGCGGTACTGCCCGCGCACGATGTCGTCGCGGCCGAGCGGGCGGATCTTTCTGAGCACTTTCACCTGTTCGCCGCGTATCGACTGATGATTCGTCTTCGTCGGCTCCATCGCAAGGAATCCCACGACTTGGAGCAGGTGGTTCTGAATCACATCGCGGATGGCACCGGACTCTTCGTAGAAACCGCCACGGCCCTCAACGCCGAACTTCTCGGCCATGGTGATCTGCACGCTTTCGACGTAGTGGCGGTTCCAAAACGGCTCGAGAAACGTGTTCGCGAAACGGAAGACGAGAATGTTTTGGACCGATTCCTTCCCCAGGTAATGGTCAATGCGAAAGACGGACGACTCGTCGAAGACAGTGTGAAGCGTAGCGCTGAGCGCCTGCGCGGACGGTAGATCACGGCCGAAGGGCTTCTCCAGAATGATGCGCGCGCCGCGAGCGCAGCCCGACTGGCCGAGTCCCTTGATCACTCCCGCGAACACACTGGGAGGAACGGCGAGAAAGTGCAGCGGGTGCGCCGCGGTGCCGAGTTCCTTGCGGAGTGCGGCGTGGGTGGCCGCAGCGCTGTAGTCGCCACTGATGTAACGGAGCCGCTTTTGGAATCTCGCGAAAACCGTCGCGTCGAAGCCGTCTTGTTTCTTGACGCTCGCAAGGGCACGCGCCCGAAACTTCTCGATCGTCCAATCCGACCTCGCGACCCCGATAACGGGCACGTTGAGATGACCCCGTTGTTCCATCGCGTACAGGGAGGGGAAAACCTTCTTGAATATGAGGTCGCCAGTGGCCCCGAAGAAGACGAGGGCGTCGGAGTGAGGGAGGTTCATGCGTCGTTCCTCATTTCTCGGATTTCTCCCAATGGCCGCCGAATCCGTAGCGCATGGCGGAGAGCAGCTGGCGCTGGAAATCCGCCGATGGATGCGTTTGCGTTGTCGCTGGCGCGGCAATAAACGGCTTCCACCAGCGCTACTCCTTGATGGCCGTCCAGCACGGCAACGTTTAATGGACGGTGAGACGTTGTCATGTCGAATCTCCTTTTGGCTTGGATATGAAGTAATTCACGCTGAAGCGCTTCTCCTTGTCCGTCCAAGTTCGCTCGGGCTGCCAGCCGGCTGCCGCAGCGAGTTCGTGGAATGCTTCTATTCGGTACTTATAGGAATATTCCGTCGTGATGCGCTCGTCTTTGCCAAATTCAAATTGTTCACCTTCAACGACGACTTGGTGTTGGCAGCGGCTGACCAGGCGCATTTCAATTCGACTGTGCGTTTCGTCGTAAATAGCCTCGTGACGAAACCGCTCTAAAATGAAATCTGCGCCGAGCTCGGTGTTCGCCCGCTGCAACAGGTTCAAATTAAATGCGGCCGTGATTCCCTTCGCATCATTGTAGGCCAGATGCAACAGCTCACGGCTCTTTTGTAAATCCACGCCGATGAACAGGCCGTCTCCGGGTTTACACCAGTTTGCGATGCGGCGGAGAAAAATGGCAGCTTGCCAGGGCTCGAAATTCCCAATGGTGGAGCCAAGAAAAAAAACGACCGTTCGTCCCGGCTTTCTCGCCGGAGTCGGTAAAGTGAGCGGTTGGTTATAATCGGCACACACGGGAAGGATTTCTAGGGGAAAATAATCGCCGTTGAGGGTTTGGGCCGTGGAAAACAGATGCGCCTGCGATATGTCAATGGGCACATACGCGACCGGTCTTTCCAGATGATCCAACAGCAATCGCGTCTTGCTGCTGCTGCCGCTGCCAGGCTCCACTAGAACGCAGCTTGGTCCGCAAAGCGCCGTGATTTCGGTGATGTTGTTTCGAAGGATTTCGGTTTCGGCGCGAGTCAGATAATACTCATCGAGCTGACAGATTTGGTCGAAAAGACGTGACCCGTGCTCGTCGTAGAAAAATTTGCATGGCAGAACCTTCGGGTGCCGTTCTAGGCCGGCAATGAACTCGGCTTTGAAATTATCGGGCGCCGGTTCGAAATCGCTCAGGCGGATTTCGCCGCAAACTTCAGTTTTCATGAAACACCCCCTGCCAGCCGGATTCCCATAAACTGCCATCGCTTATCCGGCGCGAAGAAATTTCGATACGTCCGCCGAATATGGGTCTGAGAGGTCGCGCACGAACCGCCACGGAGGACGTATTGGTTGCACATGAACTTGCCATTGTATTCGCCGATGGCGTCCTTCGCAGCTGCGTAGCCCGGGTACGGCGAGTAAGAGCTCTGCGTCCATTCCCAAACGTCCCCGAACATCTGCGCGAGGTCGCGGCTTCCTGTCTGGCGCGATGGAATCGGATGAAGATGTTGTTCTTCCACGAAATTACCGATGATCGGAAGATTGACCGACGCGATTTCCCATTCTGCTTCCGTCGGCAAACGCCCTCCGGCCCAACGGGCGTAAGCATCGGCCTCGAAGTAGCTCACATGACAGACCGGTTCGGAGAGATCGATCTGGCGCAAGCCGGCCAGGGTGAACGTGAACCACTCGCCATCCCGTTTCTCCCAATAGAGCGGCGCGCTCCAGTTCTGCTCGTTGACGGTAAACCAGCCGCCTGCGAGCCAGAATTCCGGACGTTCGTATCCGCCACTTTCCACGAATGCGAGATACTCTCCATTCGTGACGAGGCGCGAAGCGAGTTGAAAAGTGTCGAGGAAAACCCGATGGCGTGGCCCTTCATTGTCGAAGGCGAAATCTTGGCCCTCGTGTCCAATCGAATAGATGCCTTCGGGAAAACTGACCCAGCGCAAAGGCATCGGAGCGTGACCATTGTCAGGGACTTGAAACGCGGCGGGGCGCTCGCTTCGGCGTTCCGATTCTTCCACGTTTTGAGGCGCCGAATAAACGGGACAAAGCGGATTTTGCGAAAGCATATGCTTGATGTCTGTGAGGAACAACTCCTGATGCTGCTGTTCGTGATTCAACCCGAGCGCTACGAGGGATGCCAGTTTGCGCCAACGGTCTTCCGGCCCGCGCTCAAAGAAGTCCTCCATGGCGGCATCGATCTGCTGCCGGTACTGATACGTTTCTTCGACGGTGGGTCGTGAGATCATGCCGCGCCGCGCGCGGCAGTGCATTGGGCCCACGGCGTTGTAGTAGGAGTTGAAGAGATAAGAGTTGAGTGATTTGGATGACCGGTAGCCCGGCAACCCTGTTTGCAGAATGAACGTCTCAAAAAACCAACTCGTGTGGGCCAAATGCCATTTCGCGGGACTGGTGTCCGGCATGGATTGGATCACGTAATCCTCAGTTTGGAGAGGACGGCAAAGATCCTGGCTGAACGCGCGTACTTCTCGGTACCTCGCAGCCAATTGTTCTCTTGCTGACCCGCTCGCCCGTTGGCTTCTCGGGCGTGCCTTGGTGGTCTTTTCAATTGCTGTTTTCATGGCGCAGGATTCAAATCCGAGTCAGGACGGTTCAAAGAGAAAAGTGAGCTGTCGTTTGCAGCGATCGAAAATGTCCAATATTTCTTCTTTGTCGCCGCCCCCGATATTGAGCAGGCCGTAACGATAACTGCATGCGTCCTGCATTTGTTGCGAGAGCTTCTGTCCCTCAGTGGCCAGAATCTCGATGCGGATGTCTGGGAAGTCCCCTTGCAGCACTTGGATTTCGTCCTGGGAAGGAAGCTTCAGGACCATTTGATTGCGGAAAGTTCGGAGGATACAACTGAACGCCGCACGGCATCTTCCTTCGCCTCGTTTGACGTGCGGGGTTTTGCCGAGCGCCAGATCCAGGAGCACCGAATAGCTGTTCGTCCCGTCCACTTTCTCGAACAAGTCTGCGAACTGGGACGACATGCGCGGGTTGATTTCGACAATATGGACGGTGTTTGCATCGGGATTGTAAATAAACTCAATATTGAACTGTCCGTTGTCGAATCCGAACGCCGGCATGACTTTGCGCGCCAGGTCCGCCATGCGATCCTGCACCGGAGCGGGTACGGACGACGGATATTCGAAACGCTGAAAGGCAATCGTATTCGGGAACATGATAGAGTCCACCACGCCCACCACATGCACTTGGCCGCCGCAGACGTAGCCGTCGAGCGTGGTCTGAATGCCTTGCAGCAAGCCTTCGCCAAGGAGGTAATTGGTGCCCAGGAAATGTCCCGTGTATTTGTTGAAGAGAATCTCGAACGGGCGAAAGAACGCAGCCGAACGTGCCCACCGATTCTTGATTGTCTCCAGGTCACTTCGGCTTTCCACTCGTTGTGCGCCGACCGAGAAAAATGATTTCACCGGTTTGACGAACAAGGGGAAGTAGCGATCTGGCGGCATCGCAGCTTCAGGCCGCACGTCAATTAATTGGAAATCGGGAGTGGCTTCCGGCGCGGCTAAGGCTTGAATCTGGCGCGAATAAAATTTGTGCTGACATAACAAGCTGGCTTCTGGCTTCGGATTCGGAAGTTTCAATTCATCAGCGACGATACTTGCCACCGCGGTCCCTGGATAATCATCGGTCGAGATAACTCCTTGAATGTGCTCTGCTCGGCAGCGTCTCAGAATCGTTTCGATTTCCTGTTCCGGGTCACTGACGCTCACGTTGCTCGAACATTCGTCCATGCTTAAATCCTCCATGCCCGAAGCGTAATCGTGATAGAGAACCGTATGCCCGTTAGCCAGCGCGGCAAGCTCCCGGTGATCTCGATGCGTCGGACAGATACAAATGACTTTGCTCATTTCGCCTCCTCATCGGTCGCGCCCGAGGGGATCATGCGTATATGCCGAGCGCTTGATGCACTCCCTCCACGGCAATGGCGCCTTCGCCCACTGCGGCGGCGCAGCGCTTCACCGAACTCGAGCGGACGTCGCCAACGGCGAAAATGCCAGGGCGGCTCGTCTCCAGCAGTCCCGGCGGGCGCTTCGCGCCTTTCCATGCGGGGGCATGAGCGACTGCGGTGCCTGTTTTCACGAAGCCTTTGTCATCACGTTCGATCTCCGGCGGTAGCCAATCAGCGCGCGGCTTGGCGCCGATCATGGAAAAAACGGCTGGGGTTTGCACGGTACGCCGTTGGTGGGTTTCTATGTTCTCCAGTTCCACGGTTTCCAGGTGCTTCTCGCCCGTCATTTTCCGAATCTCTGTGTGACAGAGAATTTCGATGTTGTTCTTCGCCTCTACTCGGAGCGACAGGTAGCTCGACATGCTGCTGGCGAGATCGGCGCCGCGAATCACAAGCAACACCTTCTCAGTGCTCTCGGAGAGGAACATGGCCGCTTGTCCGGCGGAGTTGCCGCCGCCGGCCACGATCACCGTCGATTTGCGGCAGAGCTGCCGTTCGATGGCCGTCGCAGCGTAGTAAACACCTCTGCCCTCGAAGCTCGCGCGCCCATCGGCGTCGATGCGATTGTAGTCTGCGCCGGTGGCTATAATGACGCACTTCGCTCGTAGTTTGGCGTTGCAGCCTTCGATTTGCAGGACGGCGGCGTGGTCGCCTTCGCTGAACGCGAGTGAAAGCGCTTGTGCCGGCGTGGAGAACTTCGCGCCGAAGCGAAAAGCCTGGAGCTGCGCACGGTTCGTCAACTCGCCCCCGCTGATGCCGGTGGGGAAGCCGAAGAAATTCTCGATGAGCGACGACGATCCCGCTTGGCCGCCTGGCGCGAAGCTCTCCAGTACCACGGTCTGCAATCCTTCGGAGGCGGCATTGACCGCCGCAGAGAGGCCCGCGGGTCCTGCGCCGACGATCGCCAGGTCGCACAAAATCTCGCTTTCCCCCTCATCGGCCAGCGGTCGGAGCAGACCCGCCACCTGCGCGACCTCCCGCAAGGAGGGCTTGCACAGCGGCACGCCAGTGGCCGTAATCAGCGCGGGCAGGTCGCTGGTCGCGAGTTTCAGGCGTTCGCAAAGCCCGCGCCCGTCCTCGCTTTCAAATTGAATGAGCCGATGCGGGATATGATTTTTGTCGAGGAAGTCGTGGATCAGGTGCCCATCGCGCGAGCCATCGGTCGCGACGATACGGAGGCCGACGAACTCGCGATCGCGCAGCAAGCGCTGGCGCCGCATGATGAATGCGTTCACGATGGGCTCGCTGACGCCGGGCAACTCCGCCAGCGCGCGCCTCAATTCAGCGGCGGGGATTTCGAGAATCTCCGATTCCTCGGCCTTACCCCGAACGCTTGCGACGGCAGAGGTGCCGTTGAGCATCGCCACGTCGCCGACAAAACCGCGCGGCCCTGACGTACCGAGGATTTGCTCGATCCCGTCGCGCGCTTCGAAGGCCTCCACCTCGCCGCTAAGAACCACCGCCAGCCCGAGATCACGCTGGCCCGCTTTGAAGACCAGTTCCCCGCGGCGCAGCATTCGACGGTGACCCAGCGGTTCCAGGAGCGCGAGTTGCCAATCGTCCATCTTCGGAAACGCGATTGCCTCCGTGTCCCGGTAAAACCGCTCGTCTTTGTCGTCTTCGCTCATAATGGGATGAGTTGTCCCCTTATCGGAGTCGATGGGTCAGGGCCTGGGGCAGGCGTCCATCCCGGAGGCCCGCGCCAGTGCTTGCGTGTCGATATACTCCCGGATGTTCGTCAGTTTGCCATTTCGAACGGTAATCGCGAAGACCCAATGGTCCTCGAACGTCTTGTTCGTGGCTTTGATTCTCCCCGTAGCGAAGCCGATGACCAGAACCCGGTCTCCCTGCGCTATGAATTCGGGGGGCTCTGGGAATGAAGTTTCCACCGTTTCGTTAGCCTTCTGAAGTATATTCTCCAATCCCGCGTGCCCGCGGTGCGTGCCGGCCAGCGGCCAGTCCTTCCCCGGAATGATCCACTCAATATCTTCGGCAGACAACGCCAGCAGACCTTGCTTATCGCGGCGACCGATTGCCGCAAGAAAATTCTTCGCAATCTGGACATTCTCCTGTGTGCTCATAAATTGTCTCCTCTTTGTTTTTCGTTGTTTTTTTAGGTTGAGTTTACGCTCTTCCTCCAAAGTTAAAATAGTCATCGATTACTGGTTCTTCTTGAATAAATCCTGGAAGATGAGCTGGCCCCAAATGTCGCCGCGAGCTTGGACCAGCGCGCCACCCTCGTTGAGCTTTCCCAATTCGACGGGTGCGAATCCGAGTTGTTTGGCCAAATCCGCCACGGGAACGATCGCGTCCTCGTCGTCGCTCGACAGAAAGACGACCCGGTGGCCGCCCTCGATGACCGGATCGGTCGCCAGGATGGCGGCAGGCAAGTGATTGAAACCTTTCACGAGCTTGGCGCCGGTGAACGACTTCGCAAGGAAGGCGGAGGACGGGAGACCGTCCAACTCTTCAGGAGGAACTTCAAACGCGTTCGTCGCGTCGATAAGTGTCTTGCCTTCCCACCTCGGCAGGGCATTGGCAACCTCGCGATGCACCCAGAATGGGACAGCCAAGAAGACTGTGTCAGCCTTGAGGGCGTCCCGCAGCGTCTTGGCGACTACCGTGGGTCCAATCGCCCGAGCCTGCGGTGCCAACGCCTCGGGCGGCCGGCGGCTCGCGACGGTCACGTTGATGTTTTTACGGGCGAAGGCGTGGGCGAGGGCCTGGCCTATCTTACCGAATCCAACAATTGCATAGCTCATAGTATCTCTCCGATCTTGTGGTAGAACTAGTGAGAAGCGTGGTCCCGCGCTTGGCGGGGCTGGAGGGCCAGCCACGGGACCGCGCCGGGGTCAGACTTGCGCCATGCCTCCATCGACGGCGAGATCCACACCGGTGATGTAGGAACTTTCATCGGAGGCGAGGAACGTGACGGCAGCAGCGACTTCCTCGGCCTTGCCTCGGCGACCGAGCGGAACTTCCGAGGCGAACTGAGCTGCCGCCTGTTTTACCTGTTCAGCGGTGAGGCCCGCGTTCTCCAAAGCCGGAGTGTCGATTGGGCCAGGGCTCATCGAATTCACACGAATCTTGCGATCCTTCAGTTCCACCGTCCAGCCGCGGGCGAAAGAGCGCACAGCCGCCTTGCTTGCAGCGTAGGCGGTAAACGCTGCATCTCCCCTCACATTGGCGACTGAAGAGGTCAGAATGATCGAGCCGCCATCTTTGAAAAGGGGAAGGGCCTTCTGCACTGTGAAGAACGTTCCCTTCGCGTTTAGGTCAAATGTCTTGTCAAAATGAGCCTCGGTCGCCGTTTCGAGCGGAGCGACTTCACCCCAGCCAGCGTTTGCGAAAAGGACGTCGATGTGGCCGTGCTTCTCTTTCACGACGGCATAGAGCCGGTCCAAATCCTCCAGGCGCGATATGTCGCCAGCGACTGTTGTGACGTTTCTCCCGATCAAAGCCGCGGCCTCTTTCAGCTCTTTCTCTCGTCGGCTAGTAATCACGACGTGCGCGCCTTCTTCCACGAAGCGCTTGGCGGTGGCCAAGCCAATCCCGCTGCTTCCGCCCGTGACTACCGCAATTTTCCCCGCCAATTTGTGTCCTTTGTTGTTGCTCATATGTTTTCCTTTTTGTTTTTCGTTGTTTTTATGTTGAATTTACGCTTTTCCTCCAAAGCTGACATAGTCATCGAGTTCGCCGAATTCGAACCAGGTTTTGACGTCTTCCCGGGTTTTGGAAAGCCGGCCCAGTTGTTCGGCAAAGAACGCAAATGTTTCGGCATCGCTGTCCGGTCCGCGTTTTTCCATGAAGGCGGACCAGGCTTCGATCTCCCACGGGGCGCGCGGGGTCTTGGAATGGGCCTCAACCCATTTGAGCGTTTCCCCGTCACCTTTGCCGGTTGCCAATTCCTTCAACAAGGTATCGGGATCGAAGCCAAGAAATTGCACCAGGTGTTGGTCGGTGGTGCAATTGTAGTGATATTCGCCATTCTTCCCGGCGAGGGTTGCCCGACCCTTGTCGAGCATGCGGGCCAAAATCACGTAGTTGCCCAAACGAACGCGAAAGCTCCGGGGCGGGCGCTGGGTCAGATCAATAAAGTAATGTTGCGTTGTCATAATCTTCTAGTTTTGAAATAGCGCGGTTGGTCTAAATCGGAAATCATCCCGGGCTGTGTTGGGCGCAAGTCCAGGCGCTCGTGGGACCAACCTTCTGGATGTGGAATTGTCGAACGGAGGGAATGGAGGCAAGGAAACTGAATTGTTTGGCCGCATCCTTCGCAGACTTGCTTAGGACTGGCACGTTCAGGAGGCGGCCAGCGGATCCGTCGCACCGGTGCTGCCAAGGTATAAATCCTCCTTTCCTAACCGACCTCGTTTTCATTTTATTTTCAATATTAGAATCGTGCGCCCGCTCGAGCGTTGTGGATACTGGGGGAAATGCCGAATAGGCCGGTTTGTGATTGCAGCGATGCACAATGTGCATCACTATTTCAATCGTGCTGGAGAAACTTCGCGTGTTCTTAGTGGTCCTTGAGGAAGGCAGCCTCCGTCGAGCGGCTGACCGTCTGCGCATTTCTCAGTCCGCCATCTCGCGACAGATGCAATCACTAGAACTCGATCTCGGTGGGCGCGTTTTGGAACGAACATCGGCCGGGGTGCGTCCCACGAACGCAGGACATGCCCTTGCCGAAAAAGCAAAAACGCTTCTGGCAGATTATGATTCCGCCATGGCTGAAGTCCGCCGGGTGAATCGCGGAGAAAGTGAACGGTTGCGTATTGGCTACATTGCGTCGGCCGTCCAGGAATATCTCGGGCCTGCTCTGGCAGTGCTGCGGCGCGCTTATCCAAAGCTGAAAGTCAAAATGCTTGATCAAGGTAAACGTCCGGCGGGACCGTGTGGCGCCGAGGGTTCTTCGGTAGTTGTACGCAGTGAGGGAACTGCCTGAGTCTGGAGCCAGTAGGATTCAGCCGGTGGGACTGGGCGGGGACCTCTTTAAGGCG
>Ga0265314_10000730_pt1 | contig 39549 bp, 29 predicted proteins | sample 4126metaG_FD_203106 | JGI IMG/M metagenome (GOLD analysis project Ga0265314, IMG submission 203106) | Rhizosphere microbial communities from Carex aquatilis grown in University of Washington, Seatle, WA, United States - 4-1-26 metaG | ecosystem: Host-associated > Plants > Roots > Rhizosphere >...
GGTGGAGCAAGCCCTGGCGATAGGTCCGGTTCGCTGCCGCCAACTGGTCGGTGGTACCGCTCCGAAGGGATTCGGCCTAGGGGAATCAAGTTAATAGCCCCATAACTTTTAACATTCCCGACACATGTCCGTAAGACGGATGGATCAGATTTAAGGCACTTTCATGAAAAAGGTCCTTATCTTGACGGCCGGTTTCGGGGATGGACACAACACCGCAGCCCGCAACTTGAGCGAAGCGATCGAGACCACCGCTCCAGGGACTCGAGTCGAGGTGATCGACCTGTTTGAGAGGTGCTATGGAGCCCTCAACACCGTTGCGAAGGAGGCCTACCTCGGTTTGGTGCAATATGCTCCCGCCGTTTGGGGAAGCCTCTACTGGCTGCTGGACAAATCCACCTGGGTGGAGCGCCAATGCGGCAGACTAAGCCGCGTTCAGGGCGCTCTGGCCAACCTCCTCGATGAATGCCAACCCGATTGCGTGGTCACTACTTACCCCGTTTACAACCAGGCAATCGACTCCCTTTTTCGCGACCATGCACGCCCCTTTCGCCTCGTGACCGTCGTCACTGACAGCATCACCATCAATTCCGCGTGGCTCCAGGGCCACAGTGATGCCTATTGCGTCGCCAACGAGGCCACCGCGACGGCCCTGAAGCTTCGAGGTATTTCACCCTCGGTCGTGAAGCCGGTCGGCTTCCCGGTCAGTCCTCTCTTTGCGCAACCTCGCTCAGCCGAGCTTGACGCCCCGACTAGCGGCGGACTGTGCAAGCTCCTGTACCTGATCAATACCGGCAAACGAAAGAAAGCGCTCAAAACCATCAGGCGATTGCTCGAGATGCCCGACACCCAAATCACCGTGGTGGTCGGACGTCATCCCAAGTTCAGAGCCAGGCTCATCGAGGAGTTCTCGAAGGTTGGCGACCGGCTGCATGTGCTCGGCTGGACGAACCAGATGCCCCAGTTGCTCATGACCCACCATCTTCTGATCAGCAAAGCAGGGGGCGCTACCGTGCAGGAGGCGATCGCAGCCAGATGCCCAATGATCATTAACCAGGTGATACCGGGTCAGGAGGGAGGCAACGCCCGTTTGGTGCAGGACTCCGGCCTTGGGGCGTTGGCGGAAAAGAGCAAAGACGTTGTTAGGTGGGTGGAGCGTGCATTTCTGCACAAAGCGCGGCTGTGGCGACGCTGGCGAGAGAATCTGGCGATCGCCAGCAAACCGGACGCGGCGCTCCAAATCGCACAAATGGTCCTCGCAGAGTGTGATCGGGGCGAGAACGGACATGAGGTCGAAACGATCCGGCCGGCCTTGCTCTCTCGTCCCTGCGTCGTAATTCCACGCTCGCGAGAAAACCCAAGGCCATTGCTATGTGACTTCCATATGCATAGCACGTATTCGGATGGCAGGCTTTCGATATCCGAGCTAGTCGATTTTTATGGGGCTCGCGGGTTCGACTGCATTTGTGTAACGGACCATCTCGCCGATCCGCAGCGTTTGATCGGCAGGCTCGGTCGGCTCGCCCATTTGACTTTGCGTGACCATCAGCTCGGGGAGTATTTCGCGGCTCTTGAGCGCGAAAAGCGGCGCGCATGGAACAGATACAAAATGCTGGTAATGGGGGGTTTGGAGATCAACAAGGACGGCCTCACACCGAAATCCTCTGCCCACCTGCTAGGCATCGGCCTAGAAAGCCCACTGAACCCTCGCCAGGACCTGCCCGAGATCATAGCCCACATCCATGCCCAAGGCGGTTTGGCCGTCGCCTCACACCCACATATCATGAAGAGTGAGTGGGGTAAGGACACGCTGTATCTGTGGGAGAATCTGGACACTTTCATACCCCTCTTGGATGCATGGGAAGTTGCCAATCGAAACAACGTATTTAACCCTGTCAGCTCCAGGAGATTGCCTTACTTGGCTTCGAGCGACTTCCACAAACCCAAGCACATCTACTCGTGGAAAACGATCCTCTATTGCGAGAAGGAACCCGAAGCAATTAAGGCATGCATCCGGGAAAACGAGCGAGTTGCTATCACTCTCTACCGGGATTCTCAGCCGCTCATCCCGGTCCTCGGGCACCAGACCTCACCCGAGGGTGTGCGGGTCGCAGTTAGCGATTTGTTGGTCGCCACACCCAACCGCTCGAGCCGGGAGTAATCCTGGGACACCGCCACGACGGAACCCCGAAAGTCGACAACGGTACACGCCCAAAAAGAACCGTCAAATCGTCGGATCAAGTTTCGGAACGGCGCGGCTACCGGCACAGAGATTCGATCAGGATGCCGACCGCCCACAAGCCGGAGACGCTCATCATCAGAAAAACGATGCGCTCAAATGTCGGCAGAGCGGGGTTGGAGGCATCCCAGACGCCGAGCCTTGACCGTCGAGGGCTGGCAGAGGCGGAAGCGTGTTGAAGCTGGCTGGAGCGGTGACGTTCGGATACTGCCTCTCCGAACACAAGTAGTTTATGGAGAATGGTATCCGAACTGCGGCTTGAGCGGGATGAATCGCCCAAGAGACAGCCGATGTGGTGAAAACTCGAAGAAGAGCCGGGTCGGAGGAATGATCGGTGTGCCATGGTAACGAGTGAGTTGTAACTTTCAATGATTGATTTGACGGTTACAGACTACCTTACCACTTGCTAACCTGTCAACAATGTTTTGATGGTTACAGCATTTCCGTGTAATATGATCCCATGACCGAGCCGCTCACTGGCACCAAGGTGTTCGAATTCGTAGGCGGGGATCCCTGCCTCGATTTTGTCAACACCGTGGGCGGCTCTCGCGAAGGCGTCCCTCGAGAGAATCTCCATGCGTACGGAGATCTTCTCTCGTGGGCCGCGCAGGCTCACCTCATCTCCGACCAGGATCGAAAGAGCCTGGAAGCATTTGCGATTCGCGACCGATTGCGATCAGCCGAGGTCCTGGGCCGCGCCATCAAGCTACGGGAGGCGGTGTACCAAACCCTTTATCGCTTGATCACCCAAAAGCCAGCGGACGAGAGGGATCTCGCAACCATCAACCTGGAACTCGCAACGGCCCTAGCTCACGCGAAACTCGTGGCGGAGCAGAAAACCTTCACATGGGGTTGGGATGCCCGCGTTTCTGATCTCGACCTGCCGCTCTGGCCAGTGGTGCGTTCCGCTGCGGAATTGCTTAGCAATAGCGACCAACTCCCCCTCGTGAGGCACTGCCACGGCGAAGGCTGCGGATGGCTATTCCTGGACCAAACCAAGAACCACAGTCGCAGATGGTGTGTCATGAAGGACTGTGGGAACCGGGCCAAGGTACGGCGCCACCGGGCCAAGCAGCGGGATCTCAGTTGAGATACGTCCCCTGCCGGTCACACAACCCTCCACAATCAAGCCAACTGCTCCGAGGGGTGGCAGCGGCGTATGTGGTCCAGGATCACAGCCTAGCAAAAGGTAGAGGATCGTCGTCCCGGGTTCGGTACGAGCATTGATTCTATATGGCTTATTTGTACAACAATGTACATTACTATTATTTATTTGTAAAATCATACGGATCCAAAGGGGATCCGAGGAGGCCCAACGAGCCAAACCGTCGGTGCAAAACGCTTGCACGCTCGATTGATTGCGGCTAGCGTAAGCTTGTGCCGGTGCTCTGTTTGAGCCCCAATCCCGGGCAAAATCAGACGCTGGCACCCTTGAACCGTGACGATGTTCGATGACTTTATGGCTGGCGAGTGCCGAGCCGAGCAGAGCAGGCTGTGCCGCACGACCTGCTCGGCGATGCGCGCGCGTCGTGTCCCACCAGCGTTAACCCGCACGGTCAGTCTTCGCCAGGCCGGAAAACTGCTAAGGAGTTGGTTAACGGCATGAGTTCAGTACCATTGAGTGCTGCCGCTGGCAGCCAGCCTCCAGGCACGGCCCATTACGCTCTTTCTTCTGATCTAGCTCAGTATTGCCTCCCAGCCGCTTCCAAGGACGCGAACCGCCGGTTGGCCTATGCCAACTCGATTTGTTTCGCTTTCTTGATCATCGGGGCGATCGGCCTGAAAACGCCGCGGTTCGAGCAACGGGCGCTGCCCGAGGTCCAGGAAATCGTGCCCGTGGTCTTCATTCCACCCCCTGAGCAACCGGTTCAGCCGGATACCCCACCGGACCAGCCGGATACGCCGCAAGATTCGCCCACCGACAGCCCAGTGGTGGCCACCGTTGTCGCTGCTGATGCATCAGCCGTTGCATTCGCAGTACCGGTTGAAGGCCCCGTCGTCCTGGCGCCGGCTCGCTACGCACCCCCGCCCCCGGCTACCCCGCCTCGTCCCGCCCCAGCCCCCCCTCAACCGACGCAATTCAGACATAAAGCGGGAGACGGAGTAACAGCGCCGTGGCCGACCAGTTATCCGCCCAGGGCGTTAGAGGAGCACATGACGGGCACTGTCCTGTGTTTGCTCGTCGTCGACCAAGCAGGGGCGATAGTCTCGGCGACTGTAAAAGATAGCTCAGGCCACAGCGTGCTGGACCGATTCGCGACCGAATGGGTGAAGAACCACTGGCATTGGCCGCCCGCCGAGCAGAAGGAAAGGCAATTCTACGTGCCTTTTGAATTTAATCTGAAGTAAAGTGCTGTGGTTTTATTTTGCGGGCGAACGCCTGGATAACCGTCAATTAGGCATGATGTGATACGAGTGGCGCAGTGGTTCGGATTAAGAAAATTAGAAAACTGACGAAAGATCTGTAACTTTATGTTAGCAAATATTGTCATTGATTTATTCCTCAAGGGCGGTCCGGTGATGTGGCCAATCTTGATCGTAGCCACGGTCGCTATCTGCGTAGTGGGTGAACGGACGATCTGGTGGTTTCGCGAAGGGCTGCGGCGAGACCCTGCTACCCTGGAGAAGGTCCTGGCGGCGCTCGAGGCCGGGGATTTTCGTGAATCAGCGCGACTTTCCAAGGATTCCAAGGATCCGGTCATTCGGATGATCTGGCACGGGATGAATCACGTGAACTATTCGTTGCAGGGTGCCTTACAAGTAGCAGCGGGCATTGAGCTCCAGCGTGCGGGACGGTTCCTGACCGTGATGGACACCTTGGTGACCCTGGCTCCTCTGCTCGGCTTGCTCGGGACGGTCACTGGCATCATGGGCTCGTTCACCTCGATCGGAACCGCCGAATTGGCGGTAGAGAAAGTCACCGGTGGCATCGGCGAAGCCCTGATCGCGACTGCGTGCGGATTGGGCATTGCCATCGTTTCCTTGATCCCATTCAACTACTTTACCAGCAAGACTACTCGGCTTCAGTTTGAGCTCGAGACCGCCGCTACCAACATCGAAGTCATGGTCACCGCAGCCAAACAAAAGGGCTTTGACACAATCGAGTTCCGCCGCGAATCCGCCCAAGCCTGATATAGGTCCTCAGCACTTTCGCCATCCAGGACACGCCTAAGGCCAACGGATATGAAAATCGGCTCTCCAGTTCCCCACAAAAAGGCCCGCATCGAGATCATCCCGCTGATCGACATCATGTTCTTCCTGCTCGCCTCGTTCATGATGGTGAGCCTTACGATGATCAAAATGCAGTCCATCAAAATGGATTTGCCGACAGCGACCCAGGCCAAGCGGGATTTTAAACCCGAGATCATCAACCTGGCGGTGGATAAGATAGGCGACGTCTGGATTGAGAAGCAGCGCAAGACCATGCCGGAGGTTTTCTCCTACCTCACCAACAAGCTCAACGCGAATACGAATCTGCCGGTGTACATCAGCGGAGACAAGGACGCCACTCACGGCTCGGTCATCAGCGTGCTCGATTTAGTACGCCGCGCGGGAATTCAGCGCGTCTCCTTCGCCATCAATTCCCCGGACCCGAAGAAAAAGCCCTGAGAAAGTATAAAGGCTGAAGGCTAAAGGCAAAAGGATGGCACACCAACCGAGGGGTCGGCTGGGGTTAGATGAAAGAGCAACCACGCGATCTGAAGCTCCGGACCAAGGATTTTGCGCTCCGAATCATCAAGCTGTACTCAACACTCCCTCGGGCTGACATCGTCGCGCAGGTCTTGGGCAACCAGGTGCTCCGCGCTGGGACGTCGGTTGGGGCGAATTACCGGGAGGCCTCCCGAGCCAGGTCCAAAGGGGAATCCATCTCGGAGGTTGGCGAGAGTTTGAAAGAGATCGCGGAATCTGAATACTGGCTAGAACTGCTTGTGGATAGCGGCCGAGTTTGTGCGCCAAAAATGCTCCCTCTGATGGCCGAAGCCCGCGAGTTGACAGCAATATTCACGACCATCGCAAAGAGTCCCAGGGAATGACAACGCCTGGCCGCGGAACGATCCGATCTCGGACCAATCCTGGCGGGTGAGCTGCTGAGTACTGGTCCTGCCCCTAGCAGCTTCACAGTGACCTGCCTTTCACTTTAGCCTTTAGCTTTTAGCCTTCAGCCTTTCTCAGGGCTTTTTCTTTTCCTTCTCTTTGTCCTTGTTCTCGGCAGCCTCTCTCTGTTTGTCGACATCTTCCTGGAGCTTGTTGAAATCGGTGACCACCTTGTTGTACTTCTCAATCATGGCGTTGAGTTCGGCCACCTTCTCGTCTCGCTGCGCGGCCAGCGTCTTCATGAGCTCGTTCTGCTTGCGTATATCGTTGTTTTGCCTGGTGATGCTGTCGTTCGCTTTTTGCATCGCCTCCTTGTAACTCTCGATCTGCTGCCGGAGCGATGTCTCCTCTTTCTCGAGCTTGTCCGAGTATTTGGTCAGACTCGCAATCTCCTGTTTATTGGTCGCGACCGTCTGAATCAGATCGTTTTTGACGCTGTCCAGCCGAGTGATCTCAGTCTCGTCGTGCTTGATGGTTCCTTCCAAGCCTTGGATGGTTTCCTTCCCTTTATACACGTCCTCATTCAGTTTGTTAATCTGCTGGTAAAGCTTGCCCTCGCGCACCCATTGGAAGGAGCACAGGGCACACAGGCCCAACGAGAAGACCAACAACAAATTGGCTAGAAACTTATTCATGATTGTGATTCAAGCAAACTGCAAAGCCGCACACTTCGCATAGGTTGCCACTTTGCGAGCCGGGTGTCAAAGCCAGGAAAAAGGACTTTGCGAGACTCTTCGAAGCCAAGGGCTAAAAAAAGCGGGGCCGCCTGGTGGGCGGCCCCGCGTGATTAGAAGCCGGGGTTAGCTTAGAACTTCTTGCTCAACTCCACGTATACGAACCGTCCGAGGATATCGTAGCTGGACTTGTCGGTGTTGTCTTCGGAGGAGGAGGCGATGAGAGGCGGCAGGTTGTCGCTGATGTTGTCACAGCCCACTGCGATGCGCGTGTTGTCATACCACTTCTTGCCGGAGTCGCTCCGGAAGTTGTATGCGAGCTGCATATCAACTTTGTAATAGTCGGCAACCTCGAACGACTTGCCGTTCTGAGTGAAGTCGTTGGCCAGTGCGCCAACGGAAGGATGCATGTCGCCGGGATCGTGAACGCCGGGCAGATAATGCGCCGTGACCGTATAATCAAAGTTCATGATGCTCCAAGTGAACCCAGCAGTCACGCTGTATTCGGGAATCATGCCTTGTGCAGCCGCGACGGCTTGGCTGTCAGTGTAGAGCCCGTTGTAGCTGATCCAAGGGGTACCCTTGCCCAACTTGATATCCCAAGACATCGACACGTTCGCGCTGGCAAAGAAGTCGAACTTACCAGCCGATTCCGTCTCTAGACGATAGTCAGCGGCGAGATCGACACCTTCGGTTCGCTGCGAACCACCCGCCAGCAGAGGCAGGTTAATCACACCGGCGGCAAGCGAGCCGGGCGGGGTCCCGTTGCCAGTCCCGGCGACCAGCCAACTGGCTGGGTCCGCAGGATTTGGCAAGTAGGCGTTGCCGTTGCCATCCACGAAGATTGGCGTGCCGCCCGCGGCTGGTGTGTTCACGTACTTCGACGCGGCACCGTTCTTGTTCAAGTCGGCGACCACTGCCGAAGGGCTTGGATAGAATCCAATGCTCGGCTGCTCGACGTGGTAATAGTCCACGCTGACCGTGAGTCCCTTGATAAACTTCGGGGACATCACCACCCCGAGAGACATCGTCTCCGATGTTGAAGGGGGCAGGTTGGGATTGCTCAGATAATTGACGGTCTGCTGTGCAGCGACAGGCGCGTAGGGAGCGGGCAGGGAATCATCCGGAGCCACCACGTACGGATTGCTATTAAGCGGCGGACCGTAGAGCTGGGTCAGCGGTGGAACCACGAACCCCTGGGAATAGGTGCCACGGATGGTCCATTGCTCATCAATAGGCTGCCACCTGAAGCCCACCTTAGGTACTAGTGAGGAATGGGACGTGTTGGCAGACTCGATAGTCTCAAATCGACCGGAGGCGTTGATATCAAACTTGTGAACCCCAGTGATGTTCTGGTCGGGGCCGATGACCGGAATCTGTGCTTCCACAAAGCCGGCTTCGCGGTCGCGATTGCCACCTGCAAACGTGGGCAGCGAGTTCAAACCGATGAGGTTCCCGGAGGCGAGTAGCGCGTCCGCGGTGGTGCTGAGCGACTCGCTCATGTATTGGGCTCCGACCGCCGCCTGAAACGGTCCGGCTGGCAGGTTGAAGACCTCGCCTCGGAAAGCGCCCTCAACAACCAACAGGTCCGAGAAACCACCTTGGAATCCCGTCGCCTTGATGGCGTTAACCGTTTGGGGGCCATTCGCCGCCGGCCCGACGTCGTTCCCGAACGGATTGTAAAGGGGGACACCTAAAGCACTTGAAGCGCCGACCGGCGTGAGCGCCTGATTCAGCAGGATGGAACTGGCGCCAGTCTGATACTGCTTCTGCTGCGTCATGCTATAGTCCGCGCTGATGTCGTAGTGGTACTTGGTGAACACGTCACCTTTGATACCACCGACACCGTGGAAGGAGTCGCTATTGGCATCAAACACGCGATTGCCAACCTCGAGCGTACGGGTGCGCATGCTCAGGTTCTGCGGGGCACCAGCACCGAGATCAATCCCGAACGGGTTATAGATGTTGTTGGCGGGAATGAAGATGTTGTAGAGGTCGAGAGAGGGAACTGGCGACGGCGCCAACTTGCCCTTGCTTTCGTTGCGCGAGACCAGGAAGGAGCTGTAGAACGTGAGTGTATCTTTGAAGATATCCTGTTCAAAGTTGGCGAAGGCCGTCCGGCGGTCCTGCTGTTGAATGCTCAGCGTACCCAACGTGGTGGTGTTGAGAATCGCTGTCGAGTGCAGAGCTTGCTCGGCGGGCAGCGAGGTAATGGGAATGTAAGGTGCCGTGGCACCATACGCAGCCACATAGGCCGGATTGGCGAGAGCAGCGGCGTTGTAATCCGCGACGGAATTGTAGTGTTGCCCAGCGAAGACGGGCGGTGTGCCGGCGGCGGCCAGCTTGGCATTATAGCCAGGCGATCCCTGCGCCAGAGGTGATCCGGCGAATATGAAACTCCCTACGCGTCCCGGAAACGATCCGCTAAAGTAACTCGGAGCGACAAAGTTATTGGCTTTGAGGGTATTGGGATCCAAACCACCGATCGGACGATCTGCCGTCCGCAAAGGATCGGAGTAATAATAATTGAGGCCGATGTTGATCCGGGTTCCTTCCTGCGCCAAACCCCAAATCGCTGACGCTCTGGCCTCGTTGTAGGTTCCAGTGCCGGTTGCGAAACCGTACCGCCCATCAACCTCAAAACCGTTGAAATTCTTCTTGGTGATGATGTTGACGACGCCGCCGATGGCGTCGGAGCCGTAAATCGTAGAGGCGCCATCCTTCAGCACTTCGATGTGGTCGATCATCGCCACAGGGATAGTGTTGAGGTCCGCGGAGAAGGTACCCACGTAAGTGCTGAACGGCGTAATGTTCAGGCGCTTGCCGTCGAGCAGAACCAGCGTTGGGAGATTGCGCAATGCAATGTAGGACTCTCCGAACCCGCCGTTATTGAGCGTCTGACCCACGTTGCCGTTACCGCTGAAGGAAGGGCTGATCTTCTTCAAAACGCTCAGCACGTCCGTCGAACCAATCTGCTGGATAGTCTCGGCACTCACCGTCTCAACCGCGGCCGGTCCGACCGTGTCGGCAGTAGGGATGACGGAACCGGTGACGACCACCTTTTCCATCTTCTCGGGTTCGGCGGGTTGGGCAGCCTGCTGAGCCTGAACCGGCATAGAGGCAGTTTGCAGCCCACACGCCGCAACAGCAGCTAAGGGCATGGCAAGTTTGTGGGTCTTGGGGTATCTTCTTTTCATAAGCTTCTGTTGTTCGGTCCGGGTCTAGGGTTTGACGAATAACTTCGGGCTCTGGCGCATTGAAGCGAACGTACGGGGGGCGCGCAAGCAAAAAACTTAACGAAAAAGTGACATTCTCCCACCCCCTCGCGCTCCCCAGGAGCCGGGGAATCACCCTACGGGAGCGCTGTCCGCCGCGGGTGCTTCAGGGGGGTGACTCTCGGTCCCTCTCAAGCGAGAGGATCCCTTTAGAAACGTGAGATCCTAAATGGGAAGTATGACATGACTGAAGTCAAAACATCCGATCAAGACGATCCGAGTTTTGAGCGGTTCGCCAATAAGTCGTCCCCGAGCGGTCTCGCTTGAGGCCCAAGAGGTCCTTCCCCGATAAGCGCAGCAGCCATCCCAAGGGAGTCAAAATGAGAACAAACAGTACCGTGAGCAGGATGAACCCAACAACTCGTCCAATGTAAAAACTAAACGTCGTGCTCGCTCGGTATGGGGTACGAAACCAGCGCGGTCTCAGAGCAGCCAAAACGGCGGCAAAGCCCAGAAGGAACGTTATAGCCCACCATGCCCGAGCCGGCAACACTCCCCGCCATCGGAAAACCGTGGCGATCACCGCCACCGCAAGTGCGGACATCCAACCAAACTTGCGCCATTCGCGAGGGTCTTCTTTGAGACGCAACCGCATCGCTCTAATCAGGTTGTAGTGCCACTCGTCTCTCCAGTTGCCGGGGTTGGCGACTGCGATCGATCAGGAAACTCCCCATCACCAGGAAGTCCATCTCCGTGTTGACGAAGCAACGGTACGCATCGTCCGGCGTGCAAACGATCGGTTCTCCACGAACATTGAACGAGGTATTAACCAGCAAAGGGCATCCAGTCGCCTTTTCAAACCGCTCCAACAAGCTGTAGAGTAAAGGGTTCTGCTCCCGTTCGAGCGTCTGGATTCGCGCCGAATAGTCTAAGTGAGTGACCGCTGGAATCGTCGAGCGGCACTCTTTGAGCGCGGCCAAACCCCGCGACGCAGTCGGAGTTGGCAGGCGTCGCTCCGCCCTCACCGGGGCCACCAACAGCATGTACGGCGAACCGCTCTCCATTTCGAAGTAATCCTGGACTCGATGCCGGAGCACCACCGGAGCGAAGGGGCGGAACGATTCGCGGAACTTCACCTTGAGGTTCATCACCGATTGCATACGAGGTGAACGCGGATCGCCCAGGATTGACCGGCTCCCCAAGGCACGCGGGCCAAACTCCATCCTGCCCTGGAACCAGCCGACGACCTTTTCCGCTTGTAACAAAGTCACCGTTCGATCAAGCAACTCACCGGAGTCAAGCCGTTCAAACACAGCGCGATGACTTTCGAGTACGCCGAGGATTTGCTCGTCGGTAAAGCCCGGCCCCAACAAGGCACCCTGCATGGCGTCATTGGGCTGGTCACGGCGTTGACTGGCTGTGTCTGCCTTCCCCCACCGGCTGTGCCAGGCCAAGAGCGCCGCGCCGAGAGCGCCTCCGGCATCGCTCGCCGCCGGCTGGATCCAAAGCCGGTCGAAAATGCCTTCCTTCAAAATGCGCCCATTAGCTACGCAGTTTAGCGCCACACCCCCAGCCATGCACAGACGTGGCAGCCCAGTGACGCTTCGGGCGTGGCGCGCCAGACGCAACATGATCTCCTCGGTGACGACTTGGATAGAGCGTGCCACATCAGCGTGGCGTTCTTCAATTGGGCTGTCGGGCGATCGGGGGGGGCCTCCAAAGAGTTGGTGGAATCTCTCGTTCGTCATCGTCGTCCCGCGCAAGAAATCGAAGTAATCCAGGTTCAACCAAAACGATCCGTCTGGTTTGAGGTCGATCACCTCACGGCGAATCGCTTCGACAAAGGTCGGCTGGCCATAAGGAGCCAGGCCCATCAGCTTATATTCCCCCGAATTGATCCGGAATCCGCAGTAGAAGGTGAACGCTGAGTAGAGCAGGCCTAGGGAGTGGGGAAACCTCAGTTCTTGGAGCAGCGTGATCTCCGAGCCTCGGCCCTGGCCAATCGTGGTGGTAGCCCATTCCCCCACCCCGTCTATGGTGAGGATTGCCGCCTCGGCGAAAGGGGATGGGAAAAAGGCGCTCGCGGCATGCGCCTGGTGATGCTCGGTGAACCAAATCGGGCAGTCCGTTCGCAGCCCGGGCATTTCTTCGCGGATGGTCCCTCGAAGATTGAGTTTCTCACTCAGCCAGCTAGGCAGTATCCGCGGGAAAGTCTTAATCCCCCCGGGCGCGACTGCCAGATAGCTCTCGAGCATCCGAGCGAACTTGGTGATCGGCTTGTCGTAGAACACCACCGCGTCCAACTTCTGGACCTCCAGTCCAGCGTGGCGCAAGCAGAAGTCGATGGCTTGGGAGGGAAAACTCTCGTCGTTCTTGCGGCGAGAAAATCGCTCTTCCTGGGCGGCGGCGAGAATCCGCGGGCCGTGCACAAGCGCAGCGGCTGCATCGTGGTAGTAGGCCGAGATGCCGAGGATATACGGCAAGTCCGGCATGGCTCACATGAAAGGATAAAGTGCCCAGGCGATGCCAGAGCTTGATCCGAAGATAAGCAGCGCCCCCAGGGCCACCAGTATCAGGACCAGCGGCACCAGCCACCACTTCTTTTCATGGCGCAAAAAGGCGAGAAACTCTTTGAGCAATTGCCACATCTGCGACGCAGCCTACCGCAACCGTGTCCGGATTGCTATCCCTGAGTAGTTCCAGTCAGGCTTGAGGCAAGCCCTCTCGAACCCTCTCCAGCAGCCGTTTAGTCGCCTGGATCCCATCACTTTCGCTCAGGCGTTCTCCTTGATAATGAATACCCACATACCCGTGATAACCGGCATCGACTACGATCCGAACCATCCGAGCATAATTCGTCAGGGTCTCATTTCCCGCGCTGTCGAAATCAACCGAGTTCGCGCCAACGGCTTTGGCGAAGGGCATCAACTCCGCGAGGCCGCGATAACGGTCGTACGGTTTGCCCCCTGGCACGTCCAATCCTCCGATGTCCGGCAGCGTGCCGCAAGCGGGGAGGCTGACCTTCTTAATGACCTCCAGGACCCATGCCGGGCTCGAGGAGGGATATTCGTGACTCGCGATAATAATATTGAGGCCGTTCTTGGCCCCAAACTGGCTCAGCTTAATCAAGCCTTCGGCCGTGCGATTGGCTTGGTCCTCAAGCGAGCCCACCCCCCCGGAATCAGCGTTCACAGCTAGGGAATGGCAATCCAGTGCGCTGGCGGCTTCAACCCACGGTCGATGATTCTCCACAGCCAGCTTGCGTTTCGCCGGATCCGCGTCACCCAATGCGCCTGCATCCGAGACTTTGACCAAAAGAATGTGCACCCCCTGGTCCTCAGCCCGTCGCTTGAGCTCAACGAGGTAGTCATGGTCCTTGGCCTTGTCGCTAAAGAATTGGCTCTCGAGTTCGATGGCCTCGATGCCGTAGTCCTGCCGCGCTATACGAGGAAAATCGAGGTGTTCGAATTGCTTGGCAGCCAGGGCGCGACGAAGCGAGATCTGGGACAGCGACACCATGAACTGGAGCCGCTTTTGGCCTGGTGCGGCACACAAGGAGCCTGCCGACGCAAGATCCAGACCCGCTACAATCCCGATCGATTTGCCGAGGAAAGTGCGTCTGCTTAACGAACCGTTTGGGTTGGGATCAAGCTGCCGGTTTCTGCTTGGGTTCATCTTCGTACGCATATGACCTTAGCTTAGCGGTCTGCTGCTGGCTACTTTTTCGTGAATCGTTTGTCGACCGAGGAAGCCGCGTCCATCCCCAACACAAAGCTCTTTCATTCGATAGAACCTGAGACTCAACGGTCTCGTTACGGTGACGGAGGCGGTTTCATTTCCTCTGGACGATTCTGCTCGTCGAGTTCTTCAGCCGGCGCCCCAGGCGCATCCTGTTGGCGAAAGCGCCCAACCGCCACACCGGTTCTGGCCCATCAGCGCCTGATGGGGAAGGTCAGCGATTCGGGTCGTTCCCGTTCGGTTCTTGCCAAGGGGGGTGCGCTTTTCTACGCTGCGCCGCAATGAATATCTCCATCCGCGCCAAGTTGTCGGTCATGATGTTCCTGGAGTACGTAATCTGGGGCGCTTGGCTCCCGCTCCTGACCCTTTACCTCACTAGCTACGTCCATTTTCGGGGCTCAGGCTCGGGCGCTCTGGACTTCACGGCCTCCCAAACGGCGTGGATCATGAATACTTTCGCTGTCGCCTCGATTACCGCCATGTTCGTTGGTGGACAATTGGCCGATCGGTATTTCTCGTCTGAACGATTCCTGGGCTTCAGCCATTTGGTCGGTGGGATCATGATGTTGTTGCTCCCGATGCAGACGCACTTCTGGCCGTTCCTGGTCATCATGCTCGTACATTGCTTGTTCTACGTCCCAACGCTTTCCCTCACGAACGCGATGTGCTTCGCCACGTTGAAGGACGCCCAGAAGGATTTCGGGTTCGTCAGGCTTTGGGGTACTATTGGTTGGATTGCGGCCAGCACACCGTTCGTGATTCTGCTCAAGAACAAGGCAGGTGCGGAGATGGCAACCGGCTTGTCCTATATGTTCACGATCGCGGGTCTAGCCTCGCTGGTCCTGGCGGCTTGGTGCCTCACCTTGCCGCACACGCCCCCCTCGGAAAAGCGACAGGAGAAATTCGCCCCCTTCGAAGCGGTCAAACTTCTCGCCGTGCCCAGTATCCTGGTCCTCTTCGTGGTGACTTACCTGGATACCTTGGTTCTATGGTGCCACTTCTTCTGGACCAGCCCGTTCCTCGGCAAAGTGGGCGTGCCAAATAACTGGATGTCTTCGGTCATGAGCATCGGCCAGATCGCCGAAATCGGCACTATGGCGGCCTTAGGGCTTTTCCTTAAGAAACTGGGTTGGCGCAAAACAATGATCCTGGGAATCCTCGGCCAAGTCGTGCGCTACTCCATTTACTCCATCGCTACCGACCAAATGATGTGGCTCGTCGTCGCTAGTAACATCATCCACGGCGTCTGCTATGCGTTCTTCTTCGCTTCAGTCTATATCTTTGTGGACGAGCATTTTCCGAAGGACGCACGGACCAGCGCTCAAAGCCTCTTCAACCTGCTGATTCTGGGCCTGGGGCCCCTGACCGCCAACCCGCTCTGGGGATGGTTGGGTGACCATTATAAAGTGAGCGGACCGAACGCGACCGCCGCCGAGTTCAATCACCTCTTCCTGATCCCCCTGGGCCTGGCGATCTTCGCCACCGTCGTGCTCTTCATCTTCTTCCACCCCGCGCAGAAAGCCGAAGCGCAACCGGTTGGGAGCCCCGCCCCCGCGAGCTAACTCAGCTGCTCTATCGCCCCTTTACCATCACGCCGTCTTTCATCACAAGCGGGACTCCCCGAACGGTCTGGGTGTCGACGGTGGGATCGCCCGGCACGACAATGAGATCCGCCGGCATGCCGGGACGGATCCGTCCGAGCTTGTCCTCAAGGTTCCCGAACGACCGGCTTAGCGGCTAACAGCCGGACGACGCAAACCGACGCCAGACTCAGCTTGCGGAGAACCGACAGGGAGAGAGAACGGGTGCCGCAGTTTAGGTGGACGCCGTGCATACCAGCGCAAACGTGGCTGACTTCGTCATGGTGTCAAGTCCAGGAGACACACACGCGCCGTGCCCAGTAAGCTTCCTCTCCCAGCCTCCGGCTCCTCTTCCTCCGGCGTTGACAATCGAGGCCTAAGGCTCTTTCTTTAGGGTGTTGCCAAGGCGCGGGTTACGCGAACCCTTGCTCCCAGCCAGGACGGCGCGAGTCTTCGGTGGGCGGGTGCGGGCATCCGGGACCTCGCCCCATGGCGGCCGGCTCATCGTTCCTTCACGCGCCGGAAGAGGGCGTGGGGGCTTTCCAAGGTCCGGCGCTTCTGTGGCTATGAACACGATTTGGCCTCATGGAACGCTGTCGGCGGCTCGGATCCGCCGCCAGCGGCTCGCAGCTTCATTGCGCCCCTGTCGACCCCAGCCGGGAACAACCTGCATTATGCTATCGGGTTCCAAGTCAACGGCCGGCACGCCCCGCCAGCACTCTCGGGTGACCGCCGCCTTCTCTTTAATCGAAATGCTCTGCACGCTTACCATCATCATCATTCTTTATGTGCTCTATCTGGGGCCGAGCACTCAAAGGTACCAGCGGAGCAAACAAGCTGACTGCCGGCGAAACCTCCAATTCATCTATATGGCGCTCCAGACTTACACCTCGGAGAACCATGACCTGTATCCATCACTGAAGACTGCCCAAAGCTCGGAAGCCCCGTTGAGTTTGCTCGTGCCGCGATGGACCACTTCGACCGAGCATTTCATCTGCCCCGGCGGCGGCGATAAGGCCCCTCCGTCAGCCAAGCCCTTCGCCGACTACAAAATCAGCTATGCCTACGCGATGGGGTTGACCAAGCAGGCGAGCGCCGACCAATGGCTAATGTCCGATTCCCAGGTGAATACCAATCGCAAAGCGGCGGGCGATGCGCTTTTCTCGGAAGACGGCAAACGGCCGGGCAACAACCATCGGAAATTTGGGGGCAACCTGCTCTTTGGCGACGGCCACACGGACTTCAGTCCCACTCGAGCCGCTGTGGCCATCGAGCTGCCAGCGGGAGTGGTGGCGCTCAATCCTAAACGATGAACATCAAGATCCAGTGCCGCTGCGGAACCAAGTTCGCCTTCGATGTTGAACCGGTCGACGGGCGGATGCCGGCAGCGGTTCAATGCCCGGTTTGCGGCGCTGACGGCACCGAGGACGCCAACGCAGCCATCCACGCTCAGTCCGCGCCGGTTCGTGTCCGGGTGGCTTCTCCTGCTTCAGAACCAGCCGGTGAAGCATCGATCTCTTCCCCCCCCTTGTCCGGTGCCGAGAACCAGGAGGACGCCGTCGTGCGCTGTTCGAAACATCCTCGCGAGGTCGCCGCAGCGGAATGCGCGGTCTGCCACAAGCCAATATGTTCGCTATGCTTGGACCATTACGGCTTTCTCTGCTCGGTCTACTGCAAGGAGCAAGCCGAGTCGCGAGGTATTCCGGTGCCAGCCTACAAAGGCCAGAAAAGGCTCCGCGAATCTAAAGAAGGGCGCAAAACCACTCTCCTGGTGTTCGCGGTGACGGCGGCCCTGCTGGGCCTGGTGATGCTTTGGATGTATTATGCCTTCGTAGGCTCCAAACCGCATCCCGCTTTCGTCCTCAAGGCCGATGCGGGCGAGCAATTCCTGCAAACCCGTTGGGTTGGGCGTGAGCGAGTCGCCGTGCTTAGCGGGCTTAAGCTGGTCCTTCTCGACGCCCGAAACGGCCAGGAGATTTGGCGCTCCGCGCTCAAAGCTGACGAGCAGGTCCGCTCCCGCTCAACCGACCGCGGCGAGCAGGATGTGGAAGCTTTAAGTTGGCTTGAAGTGAGCGGCGACGATCTTTGGGCCGTCCTGCCGGCCCGAGCCCTGCGTTACGATTTGCGCACCGGCAAACGTGAACAAGAGTTTCCCCTGCCCCAACCCGTTGAGCGAATCACGCCTGGGCGCGCTTCGTTGCTCGTGACCTCGACAGCCGCAGCCAATGACGCCGTGCTCACTCGTTTGGATTTGATCAGTCGCCAGGCGCCAAGCGAAACGGTGCGCCTGCCGGCTCCGCCCAAGGGCGATCTGCTCTCGATCGGCACTCGGCCCGCTCCCGTTCTCAGGGCGGGAGACTCTGTCCGCGTCGCCAACGAAAACGACCAGGACGACCAAGTCTATTTGCGCGATAACGTGACGGAGTTTATCCCAGCAGGACCGGCGGTTGTGCAATTAAGCATCAAGCTCCTGAAGCCAAACGTCGTCCCGCGAGCTACCGCCCAAGCCGAGAGCACATCCGTGCTGGACAGTTCCAACCTTCGCGCCGGCGATAGTTCGGCAGCCACCAAAGAGTTCTTGCGCGGCAGCCAGGGTGCGGCCGCCGGCCGAGTGGACGAAAGCGCTTACCGGGTGTCTTTACGCCGTTTGTTTGGAGGTGGCCTCGAGTCGTGGTCCTCGGACTTGAACGGCCCGCCGGTATTCTTCGCGCTCAACTCGGTCGACTTGCTGACAGCTGGCAATACCTTGATCGTCTTCAGCAAGAGCGGCCAGAAGCAGTGGGAGGCCAAACTCGGCTATCCGATCTCTCCCCGCTTCACGGGGGAGTCGGCACCGACTCTCGATGCCCCGGGATTCGACGCCGGCGGACGTCTGTTCTTTTTCGACCAGGGCATGCTCACGGTTTTCGACCTCAAGAACGGGCAAGTGAAGTGGCGGCTCAACAGCGTGGGAATCTCTCAGGCTGAACTGGGCTCAAACGGGCGCCTGTGCCTGTCCAGCACCACTGCTGGCCCACAATCGATCCCATCTGCCCGTGAGATCGTTCCAAAAGGTGAGATCCTGCCCGTGCTCATTTGCGTGGATGCCGAGAGCGGGAAGGTCCTCTGGCAGAAGGATCGTCTCGGTGAGCAACTCCATGTCAGTGGCGATTTTATTTACGGGTCGCGTGCGCAGATTTCGGGTGTGGATCTCTTCGTGGCCGCAACCGAAGACAGCAAAGCCCCTGTGCACCACCGGATCTGGCGTTTGGACCCCAAGAGCGGCAGGGATTTGTGGGAGTTTTATCGTCCAAAGGCGCCGCTGAGCATCCGAGCGATGAACAACCACCTCCTGCTTCATTACTCCCGCGAGGTTGAGGTGCTGAGTTTCTGGAGTCTCTGACCAGGCTGAAGCCAAGGCGATCGTCCCGGCGTCTAGCGCCGGGCTTGGCCCGTAGCAGCGTCAGAGCGTATCGACGTGGCAGCTACAACTCAGCTCAACGGTGTTCAGCTCGCCCAATCTCAACTGCGAATTCAGGGATTTCGGGCCAACCTCAAGCCGCCAAACTCGCCAGTCGGCGAAGTTGAATCGCGGGTTCGCCCGCTGCCCGCGATGCGGCTAAGTCTACCTCGAACTCCGCCACCCAATCGTTCAAGCCTTGCGGATCGACCAGCATTTGTTGAACCCGCCAGCGCTGCTTGTCGTCGGAAGGCGTGACGTAGGTGTGGCGGACGTTGCGCGCTTCCGGGTCGAGACAGATCCGTTCGTGGCCGCTGTGAAAGGCGTCGAGAGCGACGCGCAGCGCATCGGCCGTCCACGCCTGGCCCTCCGGTTGGGTGGAGGGTGAAAGCCCGGCCAAGGCCTGATCGAAATCGCCAACCACCAGCCCACGGAGGAACATGAAGACCCGGATGCGAATCGCCGCCGTGAACGCCTTGGTGTCTCGGGTGGGGTCAGCGTCGGCAGCCTCCGCGCCCGGCGGCCTGAGCTCGGGCGTGGTGCCCGCTGGCCGGTAGTTGGGATCGCGCATGCGCTCCCACTCCTCCAGCAAACTCGAATCCACCTGTCGAATCATGGCGCCCAGGTAGACTTCCATTTCCCGGACCGCATCGTTCTTCGCCGCATCCGGGACGGTTTGGGCCAGGACCTTAAAAACGCTATTAATGTGCCGAAGCAGCACACCCTCGGCACGCTGAAGTTCATAGTCGCGGATGTAGTCACCAAAGGACCGGAAGCCCTCGAACATCTCGCGGACGATCGATTTGGGACGAATGTTCTCCTGGCCGACCCAGGGATGTTTGTCGGAGAAAGCGTTGAAGGTGGAGTAAACGAACTCACGTTTGGGCTTGGGATACTCGAGTTTCTCCAACTGCTCCATGCGCTCGTCGTACTCGATCCCTGCTTGTTTCATCTCCGCCATTTTCTGGCTTTTGACCTTATCCAACTGCTTGCGCAAAATGATGTCCGGGTCCTCGAGGATGGACTCGACCAGAGTGACAAGATCGAGCGCATAATCCGGCGCCATCGGGTCCAGCAATGGAATGGTTTCCAGCAGATACAGCGAGAGGGTCTGGTCCATTGCGAAGTCATCCTGCAATTCAACGTTGACCCGCAGGTAGACCCCCGTCTCCGTCGGTGGAATGAACTCGACAATCCTTCGCTCGACCAGCGATCGGAAAAGCTGCCAGGCGCGTTTGACGTGGGACTTCTTCGCCTTGGGGGAGTCGTGACAGGAGGAAACCAGGGCCCGCATCGCCGCGCAGCCATCGCCCTGGCGGCTGAGCACGTTCAGGAGCATCGCGTGCGAGACTTGAAAGTGCGAGCTCAGCCGCTCCGGGGGGGCCGCGATCAGCCGGGCAAAGGTCTTCTGGTCCCAGGCAACAAAATTCCTCTCCGGGGGTTTTCGTTTGGTGAATTTCTTGCCGTCGCGCCCCTGCTTTTGCTCGAGTTGGAGATTCTCGACAATGTGCGCCGGTGCTTGCGCGACCACCCAGCCGCGATCGTCAAAGCCCTTGCGCCCCGCACGCCCAGCGATCTGATGGAAATCACGCGCGCTGAGGATTCCGGTTTTCTGGCCGTCAAATTTGCATAGCTTGCTGAAAAGGACCGTGCGAATCGGAACGTTGATACCCACGCCCAGGGTGTCCGTCCCGCAGATAATCTTGAGCAAGCCGCGTTGCGCCAACTGCTCCACCAGTACCCGGTACTTGGGCAGAAGTCCGGCATGGTGAAGCCCGATGCCATGCCGCAGCCAGCGCTTGATCTCGGGGCCGTAAGGGCTGGTGAACTTGAATCCCTCAAGCGCGGCGCCTAACGCACTCTTCTCCTCCCGGGAGCAGACATTGATGCTGGTGAAGTCTTGGGCGCTTTGGGCAGCCTCAAGCTGCGTGAAGTGAACGACATAGACCGGGCTCTTGTTCTGTTCGACCAGGTTCTGAAGGGTCTGGGCCAGCGCCGTCTCAGCATACGAGTATTCAAGAGGCACGGGACGGAATTGCGACTGAACTGTGCTCGTGGGCCGCCCGTTGAGACGAGTCAGCTCGCCCTCGAAAAACGAAGTATCCCCCAGGGTGGCTGACATCAGCAGGAAACGCGATTGGGGCAACGTAAGCAGCGGCACCTGCCAAGCCACGCCGCGCTCGCGATCGGCATAATAATGGAACTCGTCCATGATCACGTCTCGCACCTGAGCCTGCGGACCTTCACGCAAAGCAATGTTTGCCAGAATCTCCGCCGTGCAGCACAGGATCGGTGCGCCCCGGTTGACGGTCGCGTCGCCCGTGCTAAGTCCCACGTTGTCAGGGCCAAACTCGCGGCAGAGGGCCAGCCACTTCTCGTTGACCAAGGCCTTGATCGGGCAGGTGTAAACCGAGCGCGCGCCTTGTGCCAACGACTTGAAGTGGAGGGCCGCCGCCACGAGCGACTTACCCGAACCTGTGGGCGTGTTCAAGATGACGTTTTTCTCCTCGTAGAGATCCAGGATCGCCGTTTCCTGTGCCGGATAGAGCTGAAGTCCTCGGCCTTGAACGTAATCTAGAAAACTGCTGAGCAACGCGTCGTTGGACGGACGGTCGCCGCGAGGTATCAGGTCATAGAGAGTAGGCTGCACGTCCGGCCAATATCCATGAATCGCGCCCCTTCGCCAAGGTTTCGTCCTGGGGTGGGCAATCGACCATGCCAATTTTTGAAACGTGCTGGCCAAGAATTGGAGAGCCGCGGCTGGCCCCACGACGCACTCTGGAGCCTGCGATGCGAAAGGACCGGCAAGCTTTTCGAGTATCGCTGCCTCTCCTTCCGTGAGTCAGGCCGTAGGGCGGAGGCGGACAACCTTAACCAGAAAACTGAACCGCGCAGCCGCCATACTGAGCCCTACATGGAGCACCCTCGCTCGACACCACGTTCCTCCGCGCGACGGCATCGTTTTGCGATCCGATCGCTGGCAGTGTCCCTTGTCTTCCTGCTGATCTTTGGAGGTCTGGGGTTCTGGCTGCTCAAGCACGAGGCGGCCACCGACATGCTGTTGGCCAAGCGCTCGCTGGAAGGCGTCTGCGAACTCAAGGCCAGCCAGATCGCCGACTGGTACCACGAACACACCGAAGATGCAGATCAACTCTTCGAGGTGCCCCTGATCCGCTGGCGGGTTCAGAGGCTGTTGGCCAAGCCTCCCGATCCCGGCGCGCGCGTGGAAGTCCTGAAATGGATGAAGGCGTTTGCACACCATGAAAAATACGATCGGGTCGTCCTTTTCGACGCCGATCTTGTGGCTCAGTGTGCCGTCCCCACAAACTCGATGCCGCTCAGCCCCGAGGCCCGGCATCTGGCGTCTGCGGCATTGAAGGGAAAGAAGGTGGTTTCCTCAGACCTTTATCGCGACACGGCAACCGGCGAGACGTTCCTGGACCTCTGGGTGCCACTCTATGGCGCTCCTACCAATACCGTGCGTGGTCTTGCAGCAGAGCCAGACAGTCCCTTGGCGATCGTGCTTTGCCGGCTGGACCCCAAGACTTTCCTTTATCCGCTGCTCCATTTTCGACCTGCCTCAACTATTACCGCGGAGACACTGCTGGTCCGCCGGGACGCCGAGGACGTGGTAGTATTGAATGATCCGAGGGATCGAACCAATGGTGCCCTGGAGCTTCGCCTGCCCCCCGGGATGATCAAAGAAGCTGCGGCAAAGGGCGAAAGCACTTTTGTGGAAGAAATGGATTATCGGAATGTCCCGGTCTTTGCCGCCGTGGCACCGGTAAATGGCTCTCCATGGACCCTGGTCGAGAAGAAGGATCGAAAGGAGATCTTCGCGCCTCTTCGGGCTCGCGCGGCAATGTTCGGCGTGGTTGCGATGCTTGCCTCACTCTCGTGCGGTCTAGCCCTATCGCTTGTTGTGCAGCGCCGGGAAAACCAGAGCCTGTCGGGCGAATTAGCACTCTCCGAGCGTCTCAAGGCACTCACGCAACAGGCCAATGACGCGATCCTAGTATTCGACGAGAGTTGGCGGATACTCGAAGCGAATGATCGGGCAGTAGACCTCTTCGGCTATGCGCAGCAAGAGCTGCTGAGCTTGACGTTGAGAGACCTCAGGACTGATCCCAGTCCGCCCACCCTCAGTTGGGACTTGGGGAGCGATTCGGGCCAAGCGAGCCTGCGGAAAGAAACCCGGCATCGGCGCAAGGACGGTTCCGAGGTCCCAGTTGAGTTGAGTGCCCGAATCATTACCGTGGGCACTGAGCGCTACTGTCAGGCGATCATCCGCGACATCAGCGAGCGAGTGGCCCGAGACAACGAAATCCGTCGCCTCACACGGCTCTACGCACTTTCGAGTCATGTAAACAAAACGGTCGTCCGTGCAAGCGCACAAACGCCTCTCTTTGCCGATATCTGCGCCATTGCTGTCGAGCATGGTGGATTTAGCAGGGCTTGGATCGCTGGTTTTGACTCTTCCCGATCCACACTCGAATTGCTGGCTAGCGGGGGCGGCGCACGATCGGAATTGGAGGCGGCGTTGCATGGTTTCGCTATCGCCGATGGCCCGGTAGCCGCTGCCCTGGCCCAAGGGACTGTCTGGGTGTCCAATTTGGCGATCGAGGACGACGCACTCGCGACGTGGCGACCTTTCTTGGCGAACGCCGGCGTGCGGGCCTGCGCGATCTTGCCATTAGCGCGTGGGGGGACCGTTATTGGGTGCATCGGTTTGTTCGCCTCCGAGCAGGACTTCTTCCAAAAGGAGGAGGTCAGATTGGTTGAGGAGGTGGCCTATGACGTGTCCTTCGCCCTGGACCAGTTGGAACGTGCAGCCGAGCGGGAACGAGCAGAGCACGACATCATTCGAGCTCGGGATTACTATCTGACGCTGCTCGAGGACTTCCCGGCGTTGGTTTGGCGGGCTGGCGCCGATGGCAAGCGTGATTACTTTAATCGGACTTGGCTGGGGTTCACCGGCCGGAAGACCAACCAGGAAGTCGGTTCGGGGTGGGCGGAAGGTGTGCATGAGGATGACCTGGAGCGCGTGGTCCGTGACTACCTCTCTGCGTTTCAGGCCCATAAGCCTTTCGAGATCGAGTACCGGCTCCGCCGAGGAGATGGAACCTATCGCTGGATGACCGACGCCGGGAGGCCGTTCTTCAACCTGGAGGGAGGCTTCGCAGGTTACATCGGCACTTGCATGGACGTCACCGCCCACAAGGAATCAGAGGCAAGGCTGCGTGAGCAAGCGCAGCTACTAGACCTGGCGCATGACGCCATCGTGGTGTGTGACCTGGCGGGCCGAGTACGGTTCTGGAACCGGGGCGCGCAGTCCTTGTACGGTTGGACGGCCGAGGAGGCGATGCAGGGCGATGGAGTCTGTTGGATTCGTTCTTCTTCTGAACCATTTGAGAGCGCACGAAACGCCGTGCTGGAGAAACAGGAATGGTCGGGCCATCTGTCAAGGCAGACTAAAGCCGGCGACGAATTGGTGGTGGATAGCCGCTGGACCTTGCTCACCGACCAGAACGGCAGGCCTCACTCCTTATTGACGATTGACACCGACATCACCGAGAAGAAAAAGCTCGAAGCGCGATTCTTGCGGGCACAACGCCTCGAGAGTCTGGGCGTCCTGGCCGGAGGCATCGCTCACGATCTCAATAATATCCTCGCGCCCATCATCTTGTCCGCCGATTTGCTGCGCACGGAACGAGGTCCCGAAAGCGTAGCGAGATTGGCGCAGAGCATCGTCCACAGCGCGCATCGCGGCGCCGATGTTGTGAAGCGTGTCCTCACGTTCGCCCGCGGACTCGAAGGCGAACGGATCCCGGTGGACCCGCGGGCGCTTATCGAGGATTTGTGCAAAATGATTGCAGAGGCCTTCCCTAAATCCATCACGGTGAAAGCCGACGTCAACGGAGAACTGTGGGCGGTTGTAGGTGACGCAACTCAGCTGCATCAGGTGCTCCTCAACTTGGCGGTCAACGCCCGCGATGCCATGCCCAATGGCGGCACACTCACCGTCCGCGTTTCCAACGCCGAGTTGGATGACCTTAGAGCCAGCCAGATCCCCGGGGCACACCCTGGCCAGTTCGTGGTGATAGAGGTCCGGGACACCGGAACCGGAATTCCCCCTGCGATCGCAGATCGGATCTTCGATCCGTTTTTCACCACCAAGGAGCTCGGCAAAGGGACAGGCCTGGGCCTTTCAACCACCTTGGGCATTGTCCGCAGCCACAACGGCTTCTTGACCGTCGAGAGCAAAATCGACGAGGGCTCGAAATTTGCAGTTTATCTCCCCGCTCTGGTTGATACGGACGTTCGGGGCAACGCGGGGGGGCTTGCGGCTCCACCCACGGGCCAGGGTGAGCTGATTCTCGTGGTCGAGGATGAAGCAGCGCTGCGCGAGATTATGCGTAAAACGCTCGTCTGGCATGGTTACCGGGTGCTGGTAGCCTCCGACGGCGCGGCAGCCATCCCGATCTATGCGGACCGGCACAGCGAGATCAGGTTGGTCATCACCGATATCATGATGCCGAATCTGGATGGTTTGACCCTGGTCCGGGTCCTCCAGAGGATTAACTCCCGGGTTAGGCTGCTCGCGGCCACGGGCATGGCAGAGGGGATGGCAGATGCCGAGCGGCTTGCTCAACTCAAAGCGTGCGGGGTGGCCGAAGTGCTTTCTAAGCCATTCTCGACCGAAAAACTCCTGCAGGCCGTCCACGCTGAGGTGAGCCGACCCTGACCCCTCACTGTACCGGCGCGCTATCCTCTTCAACTTCAGGCACCGACTGGACTGCTACCACCTCGGCAGGCTCACTAACGGGGTTGCGAAACTCTCCCTCCCACCGGGCCACAACGGCGCAGGCCAGGCAGTTGCCAACCAGATTTACCGTGGTCCGCGCCATGTCCATGAACGTATCCACGCCGATGATCAACGCCAGTCCCTCGAGCGGCAAATGAAAGGTCACCAGTGTCCCGGCCAGGATCACTTGGGAAGCCCGCGGAATACCCGCCATGCCTTTGCTTGTTAGCATGAGCGTCAGCATCATGAGCAGTTGCTGCGAAAGCGGAAGCTCGATCCCAGCCGCCTGTGCCACGAACACCGACGCCACCGCAAGATGAAGCGTCGAACCATCCAGGTTGAATGAATAGCCCAGCGGCACCACGAAGGAAACGATCCGTCGTGGGACGCCAAACCGAACCATTCGCTGCATCGCGTCGGGCATCGCCGCTTCGGACGAGGTCGTGGTAAAGGCCAGCAAGGCAGGTTCGCTCACGGCTTTGAGGAAACCTCGGACCGGGATGCGGGCCCAGAGCGCAATCGGAAGGAGCACGATCACGCCGAACACAAACAGCGCGCCGTAGAGGGTCATGATCAGCTTGCCCAAACTCAGGAGCACCCCTAGTCCGCTGTGACCCACCGAGTAGGCCATCGCCGCTCCAATCCCCACTGGAGCGAACTTCATTACGATCCCCACAAACTTGAACATCACCTCGGTGAGCGACTCGCAGAATTGGAGCATGACCTCCCTGGGCTTGCCTTCCACACGGCTCAGCGCTACGGCAAACACGATCGCGAAGAAAACCACTTGCAGGATGTCGTTGTTGGCTGCGGCCTCAAAAAAACTTTTGGGAACAATATGCTCCAGCACCGTCCCGAAGGTCACCGGTGTCGAGGCCAACGGCGAGGTCTCGGCTGCACCTGTGGGCAGGGAGACACCGGCTCCTGGTTTGACTAGGTTCACCGCCAAGAGGCCAACCACCAGGGCGAACGTGGTCACCACCTCGAAATAGACCATCGCCTTAAGCGCTAGTCTCCCGACCGCTTTCAGGTCATCACGATGACCTGCGATTCCCACCACCAGGATGGAAAACACCAACGGAACCAGGACGCACTTGATCATCCGCAGGAACACGTTGGACACCACCCCCAAAGCCTGCGACCGGTCTGGGAACAACCAGCCGAGGGCAATGCCCAGAAACATCCCCACGACGATCCACTGCGTCAGACTGATTCGTTTAAGTCTCAAAAGTATTGAACGCGGAACTCAGGACGGACTCATTGGCCCGGCGAACCGTTCCAACGAGTGCTGCTCAGGCAGGCCTGGCCCCCAGGCGTCTGCCGCTTTCCACGTGCGAACCATACAGAGTCCCTCGCTTCTTCCAAGCCTTTCGATGCCCTGAGTTTGTTTGACCTGATCGAGCGGTTTTCCCTAGACTCCCCGGCTCAGTGGTTAACTAGCAAGTTTGCACTTATGAAGATTATCGTCTGCGACCCGATCTCGCCGAAGGGCATCGCTTTTCTCCGGCAACGGCCAGAATTCAAAGTGACCGTCTTGGAGAAGCGTCTGTCCGAGGCGGAGCTCATCCCCTTGGTCCAGGACACCGCCGCCTTGGTGGTTCGTTCCGAAACCAAAGTGACCAGGGCCGTGATGGAGTCCGCGCCAAGCTTGCGAGTCGTCGGCCGCGCGGGGGTAGGGGTAGACAACGTCGACGTGGACGCCGCAACCCAACGGGGCGTGGTGGTGATGAACACGCCGGGGGGCAATACCATTTCCACCGCCGAATTGACGTTCTCGATGCTGATGGCCTTGGCGCGCAAAATCCCCGAGGCACACGCCTCGATGAAGGCCGGGGAATGGAACCGCAAGGCCTTTTCGGGTGTCGAGCTGCATAACAAGACCCTGGGCATCCTCGGTCTGGGCCGAATCGGCAGTGAAGTGGCGCGCCGCGCTATTGCCTTCGGAATGCGCGTGGTGGCCTACGATCCCTATCTTTCCCTTTCCAGGGCCAAAGCCCTGCAGGTGGAGTTGCTCGAGTTAAACGACATCTATCCTCAAGCCGATTTCTTGACTGTTCACATGCCGATGAGCGACGAGACCCGCGGCATGGTCAACGCGTCCGCATTCGGCAAGATGAAACGCGGCGTCCGTATCCTCAATTGTGCTCGAGGGGGAATCGTCAACGAAACGGATTTGCTCGCCGCGTTGGACAGCGGGCAGGTCGCCGGGGCCGCCCTTGACGTCTACGAAACCGAGCCTTTGCCCAAGGATTCGCCCTTGCGCTCAAACCCACGCGTGATCATGACACCCCACCTGGGAGCCAGCACCGAGGAAGCCCAGGACAACGTTGGCATCGAGGTGGCGGAAGCGATCACCGATTTTCTCCTGAACGGCGCCGTCCGCAACGCTGTCAATCTACCAAATCTTGATGCCAAGACTTTCGCGGGTGTCAAACCATACCTCAACCTGGGGGAGAAGCTCGGCCGCTTGCTCGCCCAGCTCGCGCCCAAGCGCAACGACCGACTGGTCGTTACTTACGGCGGCAAAGCCAACGAGCTGCCCACCGATCCCGTTACCCGCGCCGTCCTCAAGGGTTTTCTCGAATCCCCGGGCGGCAAGGACGTTAATCAGGTCAACGTCCGCACCCTGGCCGCCGGGCTGGGATTACTGGTCGAGGAAGTCAAGTCGAGCGAGCAAATCGACTTCAACGAATGGCTCCACGTCGCCGCATATTCGGGGGAACAGAAATCCTCGGTCGGCGGCACCTTCTTCAGCTCGCATCACCACCCCCGCATCGTGCGGCTCGGCAGCCAGCCGGTGGAGATCGTCCCCGAGGGAGTCCTGCTGCTGCTCAATAACACGGACCGGCCAGGTATGGTGGGCCACATTGGCAGCCTGATGGGCACACACCAATTGAACATCGCCAGCATGAGCCTGCACCGGGAACGTGCCGGAGGCCAGGCGCTAACGGTGCTCAACCTGGATAGCGTGCCAGCAGCCTCCGTCTTGGAGGAGCTCCGTGCGGATCCCGATATATCCAATGTCCGAGTGGTGAAGCTCTAGCGCGCAGGCTTCTCAAGCGTCTGGCCGCCACATACACTATTCCCAATGAAAGGCCTTTCTGTTCTTGCTCTCTCACTGATGATCAGCTCGCTCGCGAGCTGGGCGGCAGACGCCCCGAGCATCAGTGGCTCTGCACCTCCGAAAAAAGAGCTCGAGCTTTTCCCTGACGAAATCCTTGCCAAGGGCAAAGGATTCGAAATCCGCCGCACCGAGCTGGAAAATGCGGTTGCGGCCCTGAGAGCCACCGCTGCCTCTCAAGGGCAAAGCGTGCCCGAAAGCCGTCCCGGCGAGATCGACCAGAAGGTGTTCGAACGCCTAGTCCTTAACCGAATTTGCACCCAAAAGGCCACCGCGGAGGACAAGGCTAAGGCTAAAGAGGACGCGGACAAAATCATGGCCGACACCCGCAAGCGCGCACCGTCCGAAGAGTCGTTCAAGCGTCAACTCCTCGTCGTCGGGCTGACTCCTGAACAGTACGGCGCGCGGGTCCTGGAGCAGGCCGTTGTCGAGAAGGTCATCGATCGGGAGCTTCGCTCGACTATCAAGGTGACTCCAGAGCAGATCAAAGAGTTCTACGAAACGGGCGTTGATGCCCAGGTGCGCGACGTCCAGGCCACCGTTGACAAGCTCGCGCAGGGGTCGAGTCAGACAGCATTCTATACTGACGGCAAAAAACGGGTCGAAGATCTCAAGGCTGCCAACCTCGCGAAACTCAATCGTCAAGAAACGATTCGGGCCGTGCATATCCTGATCTTCACGGTTGACAAGCTCACTCGCGAGGACCTGCCCGAAAACGACAAGAAGGCTCGGCGCGCTTTGATGGAAAAGACGCTCGCCAGGGTCAAAGGCGGCGAGGACTTCTCGAAGGTTGCGCGCGAAGTGTCCGAGGACCCGGATGTGGCCCAATCAGGCGGGGAGTACACCCTGGGCCGGGAAACCAACATGGCCCCCGAGCTGAAAGCCGCCCTCTTCGCCTTGCCGGTCGGTCAGCTGAGCGACATCATCGAAACCAAGTACGGCATGCACATCGCCAGAGTCCTCGAGCGAAATCCCGCGGGTAAGCCACCGCTGGAAAAAATCGAGAAGGAGATTAAGGAACACTTGGAGAACCAAGAGGTCCTGGTACGGCTGCCTGCTTACTTTGATAAGCTCAAGAAGGAGTTCCAGGTGGAGATCCCGTCGGCGTCGACGGCAAAGTAGCCGGTCGCGCCGGCAGGTCGTGGCGGGGGAACAAGGCGGCCACTTCGCCGATGGGATGGCCCTCCGCTAGCCCGCCCCAGGCGGCCATCGCCATCAGATTGGGCTCAGCTTGGATGCCCAACTGGGCATAAATCTTCGCAGCAGTCCCAGGCAGGAATGGCCACAGCAAGACCGCGATGATCCGTGACGCTTCGGCCAGGTTGTACAGCACCTCATCCAGGCGAGCCGCACGCGCCGGATCCTTGGCCAGCTTAAATGGCGCGGTTTGGTCCACATATTGGTTTGCGCGGTTCACGATCACCCAAATCCCTTGGAGTGCCGCTTGGAGCTCGTGGCGCTTAAGCGAGGCCACTACGCCTTCCGTCGCCAACCCTACCTCAGCCTTCAACTCGTCAGAGGGCCGTGTCATTATACCCTGACGATAGCGCTTGAGCATCGACAGGGAACGATTCACCAGATTCCCCAGGCCGTTGGCCAGTTCGGCTTGGTAGCGCGATTGAAAACCAGCATCGGTCCAATTGCCGTCGGAGCCGATATCCAACTCCCTTACAACGTAATAACGGAAGGCATCCACACCCCACTCCCTGATCACGCCAATGGGATCAACCACGTTCCCGGTGCTCTTGCTCATCCGCTGTCCGTCCTTCTGCCACCAGCCGTGCGCCAGAATCTGGCGTGGAAGGGGTAGCCCCATCGCCTTGAGCATGATCGGCCAATAGACCGCGTGGAATTTCAGAATGTCCTTGCCAACCACGTGGATGTCCGCCGGCCATAATTCCAGCGCTTCCCCGCTGCCTTTTCCCAGATCCTTCCCTGCCAAACCCAGCGTCCGAATCACCGCCTCGTCTCCATGGGCCGGCGGCACCGTCACGTAGTTCACGAGCGCGTCGAACCACACATACGTGACCCATTCCGGCGCGAAGGGTACCGGAATCCCCCAAGTGAGACGCGCGGCCGGACGGCTGCTGCATAAATCCTCGAGACTGTTGTGCTTGAGAAAACCCAGCACTTCGTTCCGGCGGTTATCAGGGCTGATAAACTCCGGATGGCTTTCGATGTAGTCGATCAACCACTGTTGGTGATCCTTCATCTTGAAATAAAAGTTCTCCTCCAGAAGCTCAACTACATGGCCCCACGCGGGATCGAAGGTTCCGTCAGGTCGCTGATCCTTGTCGGTCAGGAAAGTCTCCTCTCGGGTCGAATACCAGCCTTTGTAAGTAGCAGGATAAAAGTCCCCTTGGCCGTGGAGTTTGGTCAAGATGGCTTGAACCACGGTTTGGTGCCTGGGGTCCGTCGTGCGGATGAAGTCGTCGTTGCTCAAGTTCAACTGACGCGCGAACTCCCTCCAAAGCACTGCTAGTTCGTCGCAGTAAACTTGCGGGCTCTTCCCGCTGGCCACAGCCGCTTGCTGCACCTTTTGGCCGTGTTCGTCAACTCCGGTCAGGAAGAACACCGATTCGCCCCAACTCCGATGAGCGCGTGCAATGACATCGGTGATCACCTTCTCATAGGCGTGCCCCAGGTGAGGCTCCCCGTTGAGGTAATCAATCGCTGTCGTCAGGTAGAACCGTTTGCTCATGCGCCAGCATCTTGCCGCACTGGAGACGCAAAGGCAATCGCGGGCGAGGCTCAACGGGCAGAGACGTGTGACCGCATCCCGCGCCCACATGAACCCCAGATTGTGAGGGCTCAGCCCTGACTACCTCAAACACGCCTGCAGTGCGACCACCGTGCGCGCAAAGATCTCCTCGGGCGAACCCTGGGCAGGTATCGCAAACAGGATCCCTTCGCGGCGGTAATAGTGGGCCAGCGGCGCGGTGCTGTTTTCGTACGCCTCCATCCGCACCCGGATCGATTCAGGCCGGTCATCTTCGCGCTGATAAAGCGGGCCGCCACAATGATCACAAATCCCTTCCTTAACCGGAGGCCGGGCACTGACGTGGAACACTGCCTTGCAGGCCGAACAAGTGCGCCGGCCGCTGAGCCGGGCCACAACTTCCTCCAACGGCAATTCGTAGCTGACGACCCCGTCCAAAGCGAGACCCTCAGAGCGCAGCAATTCGCTCAGGGCCTCCGCTTGCGCCACCGTGCGCGGAAAACCGTCGAGCAGGAAACCACCCCGACAATGCAAGCAAGCCGTCCGTTCCTTCACCATAGCCAGCACCGTGGTGTCGGGCACGAGTTGGCCCTGGCGCATGTAGTCGAGCGCCTGCTTCAAGGCAGCGCTCTGGTTGCCGTTGCAGTTGGACTTGGCCGCGCGGAAAACATCTCCCGTCGACAAGTGACACGCTCCGAGGCGCTCGCTGAGTAATTCTGCCTGTGTGCCCTTGCCGACGCCCGGGGCGCCCAGCAAGACCAGCCGGGCGGGCCTGGCTACACCGGTGGGGGGGTGGCTACACTGGGCGTTTCCGGCCTTCAGCCACGCCATCCTATCATTGGTCGTTTCCATTCTAAATCAGTGCCTTTCGAGTGCTGGTGCTCGGTTTGCCGCACTCGAGCACAACTAAGTAGATAATCTTCTCAGCGATCCAGGAACGCAAGGGATTTGTTAATGGAAATCAACATCAACATCGCAACCGCTTGCGGATCAAGAGGCTTGATGTCAGGTGTCAGCAAGGACCATCCCGCGCCCAGGCCTTGGAAGGCACTGAACCCCTGGTGCGCTAGGATAGGCTCCAGCCGGAACGATAGTCGCGCTTCAGGTAGCTGTTCGCTTCGTCAAGGTTCGTAAACTTAAACGCGACCGGGTCCCACAGCAACTTGTAGCGAGTCAGCGCTTCGCGCAGCTTGACGCGCAGCGCCACGTTGCCCAGCAACACAGCCTCCGCCAGCGGGCCGGCCCAATCGAAATTCGAACCGCCGGGCTTGCCGCCTTTGCACGCCTCGATGAACTCCCGATAATGCCCTGGGGATCGCGGAAGCGTCTTGGGAGCCTCCCCAACTTCCTTGCGCCTCCCCTCTGGGTAGACCCGGTTTCCGAGAATGAAGCCGTCGTCGCCCACCAGCATTCGGCCGTTGTCGCCCATCACCTGCTCATCTTCCAACCCATCAGGCCGAGGCGGGCGCAGGCCACCGTCATACCAGGTCAGCTTAAGCGCGGGCATATCTCCTCGAGGCCCAAACTGATACGTCACCATCGACGCCAGAGGAAACGTCTCCTTATTCACTCGGCTGGAGGCCGCTTGCACACTGAGCGGGTGGCTCAGCTTAAGAGCGCGGAAGACCGGGTCCATCGCGTGGCACCCGATGTCGCCCAAGGCGCCGGTGCCGAAATCCCACCAACCCCGCCATTTGAACGGCAGGTAGGCCGGATTGTAGGGCCGCTCGGGAGCCGGCCCCAGCCAGAGGTCCCAGTCTAAGGTAGAGGGCACCGGTGGCGTGTCCTTCGGGCGATCCACACCCTGGGGCCAATACTCATTGAACAACCCGTTGGAAGGGCGATCCGTCCAAATGTGGGCCTCGTGCACCTTTCCAATCGCACCAGCCCACACAATCTCGGAGAGACGCCGTGTTTCCTCGGAGGCTTGGCCTTGATTGCCCATTTGCGTGGCCACTTTGCGCTCTCGCGCGATCTCCGTCATCTTGCGCGCCTCCCACACCGAATGGGTGAGCGGTTTTTCACAATAAACGTGCTTGCCGTGGTTCATTGCGGCAATCGAGACGAACGCGTGCAGATGGTCCGGTGTTCCCACGACCACGGCATCGATGTCCTTCTGCTCATCCAGCATCTTGCGGAAATCGGTATGAACCTTAGCGTTCGGATAGGTCTTGAACCTGCCGGCTGCGTGGGCGGAATCGACGTCGCACAGCGCCACGATGTTCTCGCTGGTCATGTTCTTGATATCCTCACCGCCTTGCCCGCCAATGCCCACGCCCGCGATATTCAGCTTCTCGTTTGGCGACGTTCCCGCGCGAAGGCCGAGCACGTGACTCGGCAGGACCATAAAAGTGGTCCCCATAGCGGCGCTCGTCCCGAGGAAACGGCGTCGGCTGAGGGTAGAGGGATTGGGCGTGGCTTTGGTGTGCATAACTATGTTGATTGAGTTGGCGCCCAGAATATTCACGGCGAACCGCTAAGACAAGCTGGCCGAATGGGAAACATCATCTCCATCCAAGAGTTCCAGCGCCGTCGCCAGTCTCCGCATTCTCTGAATGCCTGGGCCGCTCAGGACTCTTTTTCGGTAACCGATTGGCTTTCAGTCGCAAGGCTTCGGGCATCCAAAAACGCTTTAAGCTCGGAAGCGGCCTTCCCGCCGAAACCAGTCACTTCCGCGATCTGCTCGAGCGTTGCCAGGCGGAGACGCTGCACCGAGCCGAACCTCTTGAGCAGAGCCGCCTTTCGCTGTTCACCGATGCCCGGAAATTCATCTAACAGGCTCTCCGAGATGCGCTTGAGCCGCAACTGGGCGTTGTAAGTATTTGCGAATCGGTGCGACTCATCGCGGACTCTCTGAAGCAGTTTGAGGGCGCCGGAACTATGCAAAAGGCGGATCGGCTCGGAAACGCCAGGGCGGTAGATCTCCTCAAACTCCTTCGCTAATCCGATGATGGGGATGCTGGATAGGCCCAGTTTGGCAAGTTCCTCGCATGCCGAGCTGAGCTGGCCCTTACCGCCATCGATCAAGATGAGGTCCGGAAAGCGACCCGGACGGCTAGCTCCGGGGTGCATCCCGGGTTCGGTCAGCGCGCCTTTAGCTTCGAGGCTCTCCTTCATCACCCGAGTGTAGCGACGACGCACGGTCTCCGCCATGCATGCAAAGTCATCCTGGCCGGTCACCGTTTTCATCTTGAAACGCCGGTAGCCGGCACGGTCGGGCCTCCCGGCTCTGAAGCTCACCATCGAGGCGACTGCGAAGGTGCCGCTGATGTTGGAGATGTCGAAACCCTCAATCCGCGCAGGTGGCGCCGCGAGCCCAAGAACCTGCGCCAACTCGACGACGTCTTCGTCGGGAGTTACCGTTGTCGGCAAGGTGTAGGGTAAGCGGGTGAATTTGCGGGTAGGCTCCGTCGTCCGGCGCAAATCGGCCAGCAGGTCGCGCAGTTGGGCGGCCTTTTCAAAGTCAAGTTCCCCGGCGGCTTTCTTCATATCCGCTTCGATCTGGCCCTCCATCTCCGCGCATTGGCCGGCGAGGAAATCGCACGCGGCCTGGACCTGGAGCAGATACTGCTCACGGCTCACGTTGGAAATGCAGGGCGCGGTACAAACCTTCAGGTGCGCGTACAGACAATGCCTGTAATCTGGCTCACTCGGTGTGAGAGCACGGCAGCCGCGCAGGTTGAATTTATGACGAACCATCGCCAGCGTGCGCCTTAGAGCGCCCGAACTCGCAAACGGCCCGAAGTAACGCGCGCCATCAGCCTGCTCAAGCCGCGTCAAAGTGAAGCGCGGAATCGGGTCATTGAGATTGACCTTCAAGAGCAGGAAGCGCTTGTCATCCCGAAAGCTCACATTATAGCGAGGCCGGAACTCCTTAATCAGCTTGCCCTCCAGCAACACGGCTTCAGCGTCGCTGCGCACCACGTGCACGTCCAAATCGTGAATCGCCTCGACTAGCGCGTTGAACTTCAGGTCCCAGCCCATGCGCCGCGATGGATGGAAATACTGCGTCACCCGCCGGCGCAAATCTCTCGCCTTGCCGACATAAATGACCGTGCCAAACCGGTCCTTCATCAAGTAGATGCCCGGCTTATGCGGCAGTTGACTCAGTTTGCCGCGGACATGTTCAGTCGCAGGCATGCGTACTCAATCGTTGGTGTCTCCTGCGGGGCCTGACTTCTTCCCCTCAAGGCTTAGTCGGAGCCTTTTACCTGCGAACTTAAGGCCAGGTCTAACTACCCGCCGTCGCGTCGGCTCGTTCCATGAAAACGTAGCACAGCATGTGGCAAATGCCCATATGTGCATCCTCCACTCGCCCGTAATGCGCGGAATCAACCACGATCACTTGCTCCGCGATTTGCGCCAGCTTCCCCCGCTTGTTTCCCACCAAAGCGATGGTGCGCAAGCCATTGCGCGCCGCCCACTCAACCGCCTTCACCACGTTGGGCGAATTGCCGCTCACGCTCATCGTCAAAACCACGTCCCCTGGTTTCGCGTAATTCTCCAACTGGCGCGCAAAGATATCATCGTAGGAGTAATCGTTGCCGATGGCCGTGATCCAACTCACGTTGTCGTTCAGGGAAAGTACGCGGAAGCGCTTGCCCAGCTTGTCGGAGGAACCTTTGCCCAAGTCGGTCGCAAAATGCGACGCGTTGGCCGCACTGCCTCCATTGCCAAACACGAAAACCTGGCGGTCATGCCGCCAAGCATCGCGCAGGGTCGAAATCAGCGCCTCGACCCCCTCAGCAGAAATCGAATCCAACGCGGCTTTCTGAGCTGTGATATAGTCTTTAATCCAGTCTTTCATCACTTCCAAGATGCCAAACCAACCCCGGATTGGGTAGCGATTTCGTGGCCTCCTCTGGAAGCGAGCCTGGCCTTACCCCTCAGGCTAACTGAGTTCCTTTGTACTGAACGTTGTTGGCCTTGGATGTTGTCCTCACTTGCCAGGCGCCGAGGGCGTTCGAGACCCGCCAGCGGCGGCCTGTTTCTCCTATCCGAAATGAACTTGCCGACCTGCCGCTCTCAATGGACTATCCCGCGCATGAACAGCTCTGACTTATCCTCTGCGTGCAAAGGTCTTTCACGCCGCTCAATGCTCGCGCTCGCGGCCACCGCCGCCGCAGGAGCCGTCGTCCCCAGCCTGAACGCCGCGGTCAAGCGCCAGGTAGTCGTCTGGTCCGAACGCACCACACCCAAGGACGTTTATCCCAACGACATCAACGAGGCCATCGCCGAAGGCCTTCGCTCCCTGCCAGGATGGGATGTCCTCACTGCCAACATCGACGAACCTGACCAAGGCGTTCCTGATTCCTTGCTCCAGAAAACCGAGGTGCTCATCTGGTGGGGTCACAAGCGTCACGACGAGGTTAAAGACTCCTTGGTGGATCGCATCGAACGGAGGGTGAAGCAGGATGGCATGGGCTTCATCGCCGTCCATTCCTCCCATTTCGCCAAGCCCTACAAACGGCTCATGGGTACGGCCTGCAGCTGGAGCCAATATGAAAATGACGGCAGCGCGCTCCACGTCAGCGTCAAGACCCCAAGCCACCCCATCGCCAAGGGAATCGTGGATTTCGATATGCCTGCCACGGAGCGCTACGGCGAACCGTTCGTCGTTCCACCCCCGGAAGCGGTCGTGTTCGACGGCGTTTACACCCACAAAGACGGACAGAAAGAACAGTCCCGCCAAGGTTTGGTCTGGACGATCGGCAAAGGCCGGGTCTTCTACTGCCAAATTGGGCACGAATCCTACCCCATGATGTTCGATCCGAATGTCCGGAAAATCATGCGTAATGCAGTAGATTGGGCAGCCCCCAAGGCTTGACGCGGGGCAACGCTCCGCCGGCGCCGCCTCGGCATTCGTGCTTCGAAACAGCTCGTGGCTTGCCTCAGCGCGTCGCGCCTGAGGTGAGCTCAGGCCGCAGCTCCACCTGCTTCCTCAGTACTTCGCCACCACGCCGCCCTTGGACAAGCCAAGCGCTGTGGCAACGCCGCTTGCCTGGGAAAGCATGAGCCCGGCATCGCTGGAAACCGCGATCATCTGGAACCCTTCCGCCCGCCGTCGAGCCGCCGCCGCGGCGTCGGCTACATGAATCCCCGACGCCACCCCGTATTTCGCACCCACCTCGCGTAGGTGCTTGAGCGCATGAACGAACCTTGGATCGTCGCTCTCAAAAACCGGGGGAAGCCCCATCGAGTTGCTTAGGTCATTCGGTCCGATGAAAAAGGCGTCCACGCCCGGAACGCTCAGAATTTCCTCGGCGTTCTCGATCGCCCGCACATGCTCCATCATCACCACCACCAGGATCTCCTCGTTGGCGCGCGCATAGTAGGTCGCGGGATCCGTATCGAAGCTGACGGCATGGAGTTGGCCGCCTACCGAGCGTTCACCGAGGGGTTGGTATCGCGCAGCCTTAACCACCGTCTCCGCCTCGGCGCGCGAGTTCACCATCGGGACAATCACCCCCCAGGCCCCATTGTCTAGCACCCGTTTAATGTTCTCAGTGCTGTTCCACGGAACCCGAACCAGCGGCACCGTTCCACTCGCAGCGACAGAAATGAAACACTCTGTGGCAGCTTGGATCCCAATGGGCGCGTGTTCGAGTTCAACCGTGAGCCAGTCGAAACCCACCCGGCCCATCATCCGGGCGGAAATCGGGTCGGGTAGAACCAGCCACGTGCCGATGCTCGGTTCTCCATTCTTTAATTTTGTGCGGACAAAGTTCTTTTTCATATCAGTGCAAACAGGCGCGCAAGGACGGCGCATCGAACACCGCGGAATTCACCACGAACTGAGGCCGTCGCCCAGACATCAGATCCACGATCGCCTGCGCGGCGCAAAGGCTCACCCGCTCCCCCGTCTCCCGCCCAAAGGACGCGTGGTGCGCCGACAACAGGAGGTTGGGGGTCTGCCTGAACGGGTGGTTCTCCGACAATGGTTCAAGAATGAACGTGTCGAGCGCTGCCCCCGCAATCCAGCCTTCCTTCAGCGCCCGAACCAGCGCCGCTTCATCCAATAGCAGGCCGCGCGCTGTGTTCACCAGGTAGGCGCTCGGTTTCATTCGTCGAAGCTGCTGCTCCCCAATCAGCCCGCGGCTTTGTGGCGTAACGGCCGCGTTCAGCGTGATGAAGTCGCTCTCCGCCAGGAGTGTGTCCAGCGGAACGAAGTTAATCTTCCTGCCGCCCTGACTCGCCACGGGAGCGACGTCGTACGCCAAAACCCGCATTTCGAAACCTGACGCTCGTCGGGCCACCGCTTGCCCAATCCGGCCGCAACCGATGATCCCCAGCGTCTTACCCGCCACATCGTGGCCCCATAACGGGGTCCAATCACCACGACGCAGGTTAGCATCGGCCTCGTGGACCCGCCTCGCGACCCCCAACAACAGTGCGAACGTGTAATCGGCGACTGCCTCATTGAGCAGCCCGGGAGTGAACCCGATAACGACCCCAAGCTGGGTGGCAGCTTCAATGTCGATCGAGTCGTAACCCACGCCCCACCGCGAGACGATCTTCAGCGCGGCGGCGCGCGGGTCAGAGAGCACGTCCCTGGTATACTGGTCGGCGCTAGCCAACACCGCATCCACGCCGCCGAGCAAGGGAAGGACTTCTGCCGCCTTGAGCGCTCCAAACTTCTCGGGGATGATAATTCGGCACCCCGCCTGTCTCAGTAAAGCTTCAGCCTGCTCACCCACATCGCTGTAAGCGCGGGCGGTGATGAGGACGTTCCAGGACACGGGCCGGGAGTCTAATAGGCTGGGCCTGCGTGTCCAGTTTGTAGTCGTTGATCGATTCCAGGCCGAGTTGACTCAAATTAAAAGACACCGGGGGAGCTAAGCTGAGGGGAGGCAAAAGGGGTCGTTGACTCACGGGAAAAAGACACCGGGAATCGGTGTGGATGAACATGAGCCAAGAGTTGAAGAAA
>Ga0265314_10000732_pt1 | contig 39529 bp, 34 predicted proteins | sample 4126metaG_FD_203106 | JGI IMG/M metagenome (GOLD analysis project Ga0265314, IMG submission 203106) | Rhizosphere microbial communities from Carex aquatilis grown in University of Washington, Seatle, WA, United States - 4-1-26 metaG | ecosystem: Host-associated > Plants > Roots > Rhizosphere >...
CACCGCCCGCCACCTCGCTGAATCGCGCGGCTTCGAGTTCCAGCGCCTGCGCGAGGGTCAGCGTTGCGCCGTGTTCGATCACATCCAGCGCGGCCAGTTGCGCCTGCCGGGCCAACCCGTGTGCCCCGGCTTTTTTCCGATAAAAAGAAAAAATATCCTGATCCGGAATGGGGCTGGCCGAGCTCATCGGGTTCGTCGTGGCGGTGGGCACCGTCCGGCCGGGTTTGCCGGCTGTCGCGAGCCGCAGCGCCACCACCTTGGCCCGGGCCTTGAGGCTCGCCGCCGGCACCACTTCATCCACCAAGCCGGCCCGCAAAGCCTCCGCCGCCGGCAGCAATCTGGCCTGCAAAATATGTTTGGTCGCCGCATGCGCGCCGATCAGGCGGGGCAAACGCACGCAACCACCCCAGGCGGGAATGAGTCCGTGGCTGACTTCGGGCAAACCGATCACGGTTACCTGCGCATCACTCGCAATCCGCCAGTGGCAGGCGAGAGCGAGCTCGTAGCCGCCACCGGCACAAGCCCCGTCGATCGCGCACAACACCGGCACCTTGAAATCGGCGAGCAGCGAAAACAAAGCCTGGCCTTCGCGCGACACCTGTGCCGCCGCCGCCGCATCCGGAAGCTGCCCGAGCCATTTGAGATCGGCTCCGGCCATGAAAATATTTTCCTTGGCGCTGAGCACCACAACCACCTTTACCGGTTGCGCCGCCAGTCCCTCGATGGCGGTTCGCAACGCCGCGATCATCGCGGGATTCATCACATTCACCCGGCCCTCCTGATCGTTGCAGTCAATCCAACCAATGCCATCGCTGTCGATCGTGTGAGTGACGGGAAGGCTCATTGCATCAAATTCAGCGGCAGGATTCGGGGATGGCTGCCGTACGTAGGCCACTCGCGGGCGTCCGACAATGCTAAAGCCCGGTGCAGGGCTTCATTGTTACCCTACTGGGTAAACTTACCCAGATACTTCAACGCCACGCCCAGATCCTTCGGCAAGGGCGCCAGCAGTGTCATCCGCTCGCGCGACACCGGATGAATGATCGTCAGCCGGCTGGCATGCAGGGCCAGTCGGGCGATCAACGGCCGCTCTTCCTCGCGCCCTTTGTAGCCGCGTTTGAACTCCGAGAGCAGCAAACGAGTTTCATCACCATAGACCGGATCGTTGAGAATCGGCGTCCCGCTGGCCGAGAGATGCACGCGGATCTGATGCTTGCGGGCCGTCAACAGCCGGCATTCCAGATGGCTGAACCGCCCGTAACGGGCGAGCACCTTGAAATCCGTCCGCGCCGCCTTGCCGTGTTTTTTCACGATGCACATCCGCTCGGGTGCAGCCTCGTCCTCCTTCAAAACCAAGTCGACCGAGTAGGTGTCCGTCTCCGGCGCACCCACCACGAGCGCCTCGTAAAAATTCTCCACGGTCTTGGACTGAAACTGGCCGCTGACAAAATCCAGCGCCTGCTTGGTTTTCGTGCACAGCACCAGTCCGCTCGCATCGGCGTCGGTCCGGTGCACGTTGGCCAGCCCGGCCCCGAATTTCTCCTGAACCAGCGTCATCAGGCAGACGCTCGTCCGGGCCCGCGGCTCTGGCGAGACCGGCAACCCGCTGGGCTTGTCAAAGGCGATCAGGGTGTCGTCCTCAAAAATGACTGGTGGGAACGCCGGCATCGGCGGCTTTTCTGGGCCAAGCAGGCCGACGCGCAATCCAATACGACAAATCTGTTACGGCGAAGTTAATGTTGTGTGACGGCGTCTCTTTGCCTTTGCTCGGTTCGATTGTCAGGAAGAAAGCTGCCCCCAATCCTAAATCATGTCTGCGCTTGGTTTTTTCCCTATGTTCTCACTGATTGCCCAGATCAGCCGACAACCCTCGGCCCCCTTGAAACTTTGGTTGCGCACAACCAGCCATAAGCTCCGGCCCCCGTGCCAGGTCGCGCACACTCCGGTGATCCGACACCGGCAGGAGGCCCTGCTCGCCGCCGGTCTCGCCGGTCCGCACCAATGCGCCACGCTCCGGGTGGAACGCAAGCCGGGACCGCTTCCCACCATCGTGGTGGGCGGTTTCGTGCCCGATGCCACCGAGGCGCTCTACCTTGTGCGCGGCAGTCTGCTGCACCAGGGCAGCCTGTATTATTTCAACTATCCCCGGCGCGGTTTTTCCACCGAGTTGTTTTTTGCCCAGCTCGGTGATCTGGTCGAGGAACTGGCCGTCCATTCCGGCCGTCCCCCGGTGATTCTGGGCATCAGTTTTGGCGCCGGTCTCGTGATGGAATGGCTGCGCCGCACCGGCCACGCCGCCGCCATGCCGACGCTCTCCGGCCTGGTGCTGGTCAGCCCCGTCGCCTGCGTGGAAGATCTGGTTGATTCGAGCAAACCAAAGCCAACCACCCTGCTCGGCCGGGTGATCAAACCCATCATTGACGCCGATGGGCGGGATGACGCCGCCGTCATCGAACGCTCCCGGTCCGTGTTTCTGAAGATGTTCGAATCCGGCGCGCAAAACCGGGAGGCGCTCCGCCTGCTGCTCTCGGCGGGGGAACTGCGCCGGCTGCGCGACGCGGTGCTGGATACCATCAACTCGATCGAACCCGCCGCCGCCCGCGCCCGCGTGCAGGCGCTCTGCAATTTCGCCCCGTTCAGTTCGGCCCGCCCGCTGTGCCACGCGCCGACGCTGGTCCTCTTTTCGGAAAAGGAAAGCTCGGTGCTCTGTGCCAACGCCCCCACGGTGCGCGAGCTGAGCACCCGCACCTCCGCCTGGTTTCCCCATGGCAGGTGTCACACGGTCACCAACCAGCTCGACAACCCGGTGCAGCATGCCTCGCTTATTTTTCACGCGCGGAATTTCCAGCCACTCCTGACCGGGTTCTACCGCTCGCTCCGCCAGAAGCAGCATCAGGCCGCCTAGCACCGCTAATGTCGAACACCACCGTTCCGCGTCCGTCCGCTCCGCGCCGCCTGGGCTTGGGGCGTCTCGCCGGGTTTGTCGGCGGCCAATGCGCAGCCCACACCCGCCACCGGCTGGCCCGGCTGGGCCCCGGCCATGCGGCGCAAAAAAAAATCTTCCGCCAGTTGCTGGGCTCACTCGCCGGCACCGCCTTCGGCCGCCAGACCGGCCTTGAACCGGGCCTGGGCTACGAAACTTTCCGCAACCGGATCGCGCCCCGCACCTACGAGGATTTTGCGCCCTTCATCGAACGGATGAAGCGGGGCGAGTCCGGCGTGCTCTGCCGCGGACGTTGCGCGCACTTTGCCGTTTCCTCGGGCACCACCGCCGGGGCCTCCAAATGGCTGCCGGTGAACCGGGCCATGCTGCAGCATTTTCGCGCCACGGGGCTCGATTCGCTTTTTTTCTACGCGCAGCGCACCGGGAGCGGTTCCGTCTTTCGCGGCCGCCATCTTTTTCTTGGCGGCAGCAGCGCGCTCACGCCGCTTCCGTCGGTCACGCCGCCCATTTATTCCGGCGACCTCAGCGGCATTGCGGCTCTGAACCTGCCCGGCTGGGTCGAGCGTTTTTTGTACGAACCCGGCATTCCCATCGCCCACATGACCGACTGGCCGGAAAAACTGGCGGCGATCGCCCGCCGCACCAGTCACGCCGACATCACCATGGTGGCCGGCATTCCGAGCTGGCTGCTCGTGCTCGCCACGACCATGCGCCGGCACGCGTTGCAGGAAACCGGACACGAGGTCGCCACGCTCAGGGAAATCTGGCCCAATCTCGAATGCCTTGTCCACGGCGGCGTGCCGGTGGAGCCCTTTGCCGACGAACTGCGCGCCGCCTATGGGGACGATGTGAATTTCCACGAAGTTTATCCGGCCTCAGAAGGGTTCATCGCCGTGCAGGATACCGAGCCCGCCGCCGGTCTGCGTCTGCTGACCGACCGGGGCCTGTTTTTTGAATTTCTCTCCCTGCCGGATTTCAACGACGGCCGGCTCGCCCGCGCCCTGCCGCTGGAGGGCGTGAAACCGGGAGTGGACTACGTGCTGCTGCTCACCACGCCCGCCGGTCTGGTGCGCTACATCATCGGGGATGTCGTTCGTTTCATCAGCACGCATCCGCCGCGATTGGTCTACGCCGGCCGCACCAAGCTCCAGCTCAGCGCCTTCGGCGAACACGTCATCGAGCGCGAGCTCACGGACAGCATCACCCAAATCTGCCGGCGGCACGGGGTGGCGTCCGTGAATTTTCATGTCGCTCCGCTCTTCCCGGATCCGAAACACGGCCGGCTGCTTGGCCGGCACGAGTGGTGGATCGAGCTCCGTCCGGCGGATGGCGCGACCGCGCCGGATCCGGTGGCGTTTGCCGCCGACCTCGACCGTGAACTCGCCTCGCGGAATGACGACTATGCCGCCAAACGATCCGGTCGCGGCTTGGTGGAGCCTTTGGTGCATTTTGTCCGGGCCGGTTTGTTTGAGGAATGGCTGAAGCGCGCCGGCAAATGGGGCGGACAAAACAAAATGCCCCGTTGCGGCTCCGACCGGCGTATCGCCGATCAACTGGCGGAGGTCGCCGGGCAAAGCCCCTTTTGATTTGCTGCCAAGGTCGGCGCCCCCGGTCCCGGCACCCGAAACCGGCGCGCCGGCCCCCGGTTTCACTCTTGGCTTTACGGTTTTTTCAGTTCCAGACTCAATTGGAGTGTGGCGATGCTTCCAATTATTCTCCTAGATTTCAGTCAAAGATGACCCTGGCTCCCCGCATACTTGTCAATTTCCTCGCCGGACTGCGCACCGCCCAATTCGCCAAACAGCTCAAACTTACGGGCAATGGCGTGGAAGCGCAGAAGGTTATTTTCCGCCGCCTGCTCGGTTCGCTTGGTCGCAGCCAGCTCGGCGGGCGGCAGGGTCTGCATGCCGGCATGGACTACGACAGTTTCCGCATCAGCCAGCCGTTGGTGGAGCATGTCCACTATGAACCGTTCATCACGGCCATGGTCGGCGGAGAATCCGATGTGCTCTGGCCGGGTCGCTGTCAGTTTTTCGTGGAGACCGCAGGCACGACCACGGGCGCTCCGCGCCGCCTGCCGATCACCAGCGAAATGCTCGCCAATTACCAGGCCGGCCTTTCCGCCGCCGTGTTCATGCATGCAATGCAAGCCGGACACGCCGGCATTTTTCTCGGCCGCCATCTGCAGGTCGGCGCGAGCACCAAGCTCACCGAGATCAACGGCGCCTATTCCGGCAACTTCGACGCGATCAACCATCTCTCGCTCTCGCCTTGGGCTGAAGCCAATCTTTATTCGCCTTCGGCCAGACTCGCGCAACTCCCGGATGGCCCTGCCCGCACCGCCGCCATCGCCGACCATATGCTCTCCCGCGATGTCACGCTCATCGGCGGCAAACCCACCGCGGTGCGCCTTCTGGCCGACACGGTGCGCACCCGCAGCGTCCGCGGCAAAGCGAGAATCACCACGCTGCAGGGGCTTTGGCCCAATCTCGAGGTTTACCTGCACACCGGCGCTCCGCTCGGCCTGCTCACGCATGAGCTGCAAATGCTGCTCGGACCGACGGTCGATATCCGGGAAGTGTACGCCGCCGCCGAGGGCTGGTTCGCGGTACAAGACGGCAAGGCGGCCGATGGCCTGCGCCTGCTCACCGACGCGGGCATCTTCTTCGAGTTCCTGCCGATGACGGATTATGACGACTCCCTGCCCGCGACGCTCGGCCGCGCCTGCGTGCCGCTCGCCCAGGCGCAGGTCGGCGTGGATTACGCGCTCATCGTCACGACGCCGGCCGGATTGTGCCGCTACATGGTGGGCGATATCGTGCGTTTCGTTTCCATCGAGATTCCGCGCATCCACTTCGTCGGCCGCATCCGCCTTCAGCTCGCTTCCTTCGACGAACACATCAGTGAACGCGAGCTCAACGAATCCCTGCTCGAGGTTTGTTCCGCCCGCCAGTGGGTTCCGGTCAATTTCCATGTCGCACCGTACTATCTCCGGGCCGGTCCGAATCCTCAGGGCGGACATGAATGGTGGATCGAGCTCCGGCCTGGCACCGTGAAAACCCCCACCGGCCCGCTCCTCGCCGGCGAACTCGATGAGGCGATCGCCCGGCGCAATCCCGTCTACAGCGAGCTGCGCCAGTCACACCGCATCGAGCCACCCATTGTTCGCCTGGTCATGCCCGGTGTTTTCGAACAATGGGCCGGCAAACACCCGACCCAATCCGGTGGCGGCCTGCCCTGCTGCCGCCCCGACCGCCTGATCGCCAACCAGCTCACCGAGCTCACCCGTTTCCACGCCGGCGAAGCGATGATCAATTGAGCCGGAATTCCTATGGCTTCGGCTGCCGGATCGCCGTCCAGCGTTCGAGTCCCACGGCCATCACCGCACCAAGCAAGGTACCCAGCGTGTTAAGCGACAGATCCGACAGGCTGGGCGTGCGGTGGGGCAAAAAACATTGGAGCAACTCCACGCTCAAGCTGCTCGCAAAACCCAGCAGCGTGGCGAAACGCAGCGCCTGCCCCACGCGATCTTTCCGCAACGCATACGTCGCCGCCAACAACCCGAGCGGCAGCATCACCGCAATGTTCAGGGCCCGCTCCCGCAACATCCCCATGGAAAAGGCCTCGGCAAAAGGCGACCATTCCAACCGGCTGGTCAACGCGGTCCCGGTCGCCGCCTGCAGGCTGAAGCGGCAAGGCCAGGTGGCGGCTAGAACAAAGATCAGGACACAGGCCACGACCAGCGCGAGCAGTGAACGCCGGGGAAATTCATGCAGGAAAATCACCGCCGCCCCTAGAAAAGCTCCCGTGGTATTCATCACCACATCGGACACGCTCGGAATATGGCCGGGCAAAAAGCAACGCCCGGCCTGGATCACGACGCTCAGGCCGACACCCAGACCCACCGCCCGACCCGCCATCTTCCCAGCCGATCCGGCCGAGCCCCAAGCCATGGCGAAAAACATCCCCACCGGAATAAACAGGGCGAGCTTCAACATATCACCCTCCAACCGCCACCGCTGCATGAGGCGCATGGGCTCAAAATCCTCGATGTGATTTGCCGACCAGGCGGAAAAACTGAAATCAAACGGCCACCAGGCCGCCGCTACCATCGCCAGCAGATAGAGGCCAAACAAAGCGGAAGTGAGGATTTTTCCCATGGTCGTTCTCGGATCAAGCGACAATCGGACAGGAGCTTCACCTCGTTGTGCCATTATCACTTCTTCCTGTAGGAGCGGCTTTATGCCGCGATGGTTTGTTGAATCGCGGCATAAAGCCGCTCCTACACCAAACTAAGCTTCGGGGTGTCGAACCCATCGCGAATGTATGCGAATCAATTTACTCCGCCGCGGCTTCGTCATCCTTTTTCTTGCTGCGCGTCTTTTTTGCGGCCGATGCTTTCGAGGCCTTGGCGTTGAGCCAGAGTTCGCCCTTGGCATTGCGGTTCAGCCAGAAAATTTCCCCGGCGTTTTCACCGAACGTGGGCTTTGCATCGGCGTCGGCAGGTTCATTTACCCCGGCGGCGGCGAGCGCCTCAATCAGCCGGTCCGGCGTCTGGCCGAGCTGCTGGGCAACATCAACCACAAGGGCGGATACGCCTTCACCGCGTTTCTTCGGCTGCAAAAGCAACCGCACCGCCGCGAGCGTATGGCCGGTGGGTGAAGACGCGGCGGCCGGTGCTGGTGCGACCAGTGTCGATTCAACGGGAGCAACCTCAGTCGCGGGAGCAGGGCTCGGAGCTTCGCTCGCACGCATCTGACTCGATGCCTCGGTCGTGGCGGCCGGCGCTTCGGCTGCATTTTCCGCCTCGCCGTCATCCTGACCTTCCGGACCGTCATTGGCCAGCGCCGGACCACCGGGCTGCTGCCGGCGTTCCTTGCGGGCGTTGATCCAGATTTCGCCGCGCTGATTTTTATTCATCCAATAGAGGAAGTCACCTTCCTCATGAAACGCAGGCTTCGGGTCGCTCTCGTTCTGGAGGACCAGTCCCAGCGCGGCGAGCTGCTCGAGCAATCCGGCTTCGGTCGTCTTCAGCGCCTTGATGAGGAACGGAAAACTGCCGGACATCCCGTTGCCACGGCGATTGCGGCGCATCATGCCGCGAATCTTGTCGAGCAGGCTGCGGGGTTGCTGAGGCTGTTGATCGCGTTGCGGCGACTGGGCGGCGGGTTGGGCAGATTGCGCCGGAGCCCCCGAACGCGACTCGCGTGCCGGTGCCGGCTCATGATGAACCGGCTGGGATTTGGGTACAAAATGTTCGCGGGGCGCAGCGGCGGGCGCTGATTCTGTCACCGGAGATTCTTCCTCGGTCAGGCGTTTGCCTTGCACGATGCGGAAAACGGGCTCGGGTTTCTCGCGGAGGTTGATCCAGGTTTCGCCGCGGCGGTTGATATTCACCCAATAGAGTTCGCCCTCGTACTCGACGTACACGGGCTTGGCGTTTTCGTCGGAAGGAATCTGCATGCCGCATTCCACGAGAGCGGTCTTGATGTCGGATTCCTCGAGCCGCCATTTCTTGGCGAGGAAATCCACCCCCACGCTCATGCCGGGGCCGCGCTGGTTGCGGCGCATATGCGGACGGAGGGCATCAAAGAAAGTCGGCAGCTCGTCTTCGGAAGCGAGCTTGTCCCAATCATTCTTCGGCGGGGCGCCATTCTCGTCTTCCGGTGCATCGGGATCATCGTCGCGCGAGGTGTCGCGCAGGCGGCGGATGCTGCCTTCGGCGCCGAGCTTTTCCTCGGCGAGAAAGGTCGCGGCCTGTTCCTCGGCGGACACAGGTTGGGCCACGCCGGAGGCCGCCTTGAACTTGGCCTCGAATTCGGCGCGCAATTTGTCGGCCTCGGCGCGGGCCGCCGCCTTGACGGCGTCCTCCAGCGTCCAGTCCCGTTGCGTGGTACGGCGCGCAAGGCCGGTGAAGGCCAGGGCATTGTCAGGCGGCTGATGGAAGCTGATGATCTCCCAATTGTCCTGCCCGAGGTCGTTGATAAATTTTTCCATCAGCACCGGCGATGCGAATCCGCCCTTGCCGCTGCTGATGACTTTGTATTCCCAGTTAGCCATATGAACGGGTAGGTTTCCCGCAAGCCGACACCTGCGCGAGACTAAACTTAGGCGGATGAGTCACGATTCTGACACTTGCCCCCAGCCCATACACCGGCACCCTCCCCGCACACCATGCGCCAAGCCTTGCTCCCCTGCATCACCCTCCTGTTCAGCCTGCCCGCCACGGCCCAGGTCACCTTGCCCACGCTGGTGATCAGCGCCTCGCGCTCGCCTGCCGAACCGGCCGATATTCCGTTTTCCGTCACGGTGCTCTCGGGCGAGACGTTGCGCGACACTCCCACCGCCACCTTGGATGATGCGCTTCGCTCGGTGCCGGGCTTCAGCCTTTTCCGCCGCAGCGGCAGCCTCATCGCCAATCCCACCGCACAAGGCGTGTCGTTGCGCGGCCTCGGTCCCAGCGGTGCCAGCCGTTCGCTGGTGCTGCTCGACGGCGTGCCGCTCAACGATCCCTTCGGCGGATGGGTGGCGTGGACCAAGGTGCCGCGCGAAACCCTCGCCAGCGCCGAAATTGTCCCCGGCGGCGGAGCGACCGCCTGGGGTAATGCCGCTCTCGGCGGTATTGTGCAGCTCATCACCGACCCTTCCGCCACCAAACGCGCCCAGTTTTCCGCCGCCTTCGGAGATTTTTCCCTGCGCAGCGCCGAACTTTCCTTCGCCCAGCCGGTCGGTCGCGGCACGTTGCAAATTTCCGGCAGCGACTTCGCCACCGATGGTTTTGTCATCGTCGCTCCGGAAGATCGCGGCCCCATCGATGTCGCCGCCGCGAGCCGGCATCACTGGCTGAATGCGCGCTGGAGCCAGCCGGTGGGAACCAACGCTGAACTGACCGTCGCCGCCCGCACTTTCGCCGAAACCCGGGGCAATGGCACGCCCTACCAAACCAATTCGTCCCGGGAAAATTTCGGCTCTGTCGCCTTCACCTCCCGATCCACCGAAAAATTCTCCTGGTCCGCGCTCGCCTACGCGCAGGACCAGAACTTCGCCAGCACCTTCAGCTCGGTCAACGCCACCCGCACCGCCGAAACTCCCGCGAGCAACCAGTATGCCGTACCCGCCACCGCCCTCGGGGCCGACTGGACGAGCGTGTGGCTGGGCGAAAACAAATCCCGCACCAGCGCGGGCCTCGATTACCGGCAGGTGCGCGGCGAGACGCGCGAATATTTCACCTTCGCCAACGGCGATTTCACGCGCGAACGCGTCGCGGGCGGCGCGCAGGATATCACCGGGCTTTTTCTCATGGATGAGCGTCCGATCGCCGGCCACTGGCGTGGCACTCTCGGGGCCCGGCTGGATTTCTGGCAGGAACGCGACGGCCACCGGCGCGAAACCACGCGGGCCACCGGCGCAGTGCTGCGCGACGATCATTATCCCGATTCCGACGGCGTCGAATTCTCCCCGAGCGCCGGCCTGGTCTGGCAACCGTCCTCCGCCTGGCGCCTGCGCGCCGCCGCCCAACAATCCTTCCGCCGCCCCACCCTCAACGAACTCTACCGTCCGTTCCGCGTGGGCAACGTCATCACCGAGGCCAACCCCGGTTTAAAAACCGAACGCGCGACCAGCATGGAACTCAGCGCCGAATACACCCATGAAACCCTGGCCATGAGTGCCACGGTTTTCAGAAATGATCTGCGCGACGCCGTGGAAAATGTCACCCTCGCCCACGGGCCCGGCACCTTCCCCATCGTCGGCTTTGTGCCCGCCGGAGGCTTGGGCCGCGAACGGCTCAACCTCGACCGCGTGCTCGGCCAAGGGATCGAGCTGTCGACGCAGTGGCAGGCCGCCACCACGCTCTCGCTCACCGCCGGCTACCTCTACAACGACGCCACCGTGCGCCGCGCCACGCTCTCACCCAATCTCGCGGGCAACCGTCTCGCGCAGGTCCCGCAGCACTCGGCGTCCGTCGGCGCGTCCTGGCAACCGGTGAAAAAACTCACGCTCACCCCTCGGCTCCGCGTCCTCGGCCGGCAGTTTGAGGATGATGAAAACCTGCTTCCTCTTGGTGCCGCTCTCGTGCTCGATCTTGGCGCGACTTACCGCGTCACTCCGAACTGCGAGCTGTATCTCACCTGCGAAAACTTAAACAATGCCCGCATCGAGACCGGCCGTAGCGCCGATGGCATCGTGAACACCGGCACGCCACGGCTCCTGCTCGGCGGCGTGCGCTGTTCGTGGTGAAGATCTGCCCAGCTTCACAAAACAGACCTCAGCCTTTTTCGCAGGTCCGTCTCAGTCCGCAATCTTGCGTCGGAAACGAAAGTGGCTAAACGTGTCTTCACCCTACCCCATGAATATCATTCCATCGGTCCTGCTCTTTGTCGCGGCAACTTTGCCCGCTGCCTTCGCCGCGCCCGCTCCGCTCACCGTCGCACAGGTCCCGGCTTCTCCCGTTGACCCGATCGCCCCCCGCGTTCCCGCGCAAACCGCCGCCACCTTGGTGTTGCTCGGAAAAGCACCGGCGAAAATCTCCGTAACCCAACCTCCTTATCCGGTCGTGGGCTCAGTCGAACGCCTCGACCCGGCTCTCGACGCGCTCCTCGCGCCCGGGGCCGCGATGGAAAAACTGGCCGAAGGTTTCAACTGGTCCGAAGGTCCCGTGTGGGTGCCGGTCCAGGACGCCCTGCTTTTCAGCGACGTGCCGGAAAACCGCGTCTATCACTGGAAGGAAGGCGAAGGCATCACCGTGTTGCTCGATCCCAGCGGTTTCACCGGCACTCAATACAACGGCCGCGAACGCGGCTCCAACGGACTCACCCTGGATCGAGCCGGCCGGCTCGTGCTCTGCCAGCATGGCGACCGGCGCGTGGCCCGGCTGGCCTTGGATGGAAAAAGTTTCGAGACGATCGTGGATCGCTTCGAAGGCAAACGCTTCAACAGTCCCAACGACCTGTGCTTCGACCGCGCCGGCAATCTGTTTTTCACCGATCCGCCCTATGGCCTGCCCTTCGACGTGAAGTCGGAAACGGAATTCAACGGCGTTTACCGGCTCGGCACCGATGGCAAGCTCACCGTGATCACCCGCGAGATGGAGCGGCCCAACGGCATCGCGCTCTCGCCTGACGAGCGCACGCTTTATGTCGGCAGCACGCACGGCCCGAAACCCGTCATCCTGGCGTTCGCGCTCAAGGACGACGGATCGGTGGCGGGCAGCCGGGTGTTCTTCGACGCCACGGAATTGATCGCCCGCACGAAACGCCAGGGCGGCTTCGACGGCATGAAGGTCGATGCACGCGGCAATCTGTGGGCGACCGGCCCGGGCGGTCTGCTCATCCTCAGTCCCGAAGGCAAACACCTCGGCACGCTGCTGACGGGCCAGCCCACCGCCAACTGCGCCTTTGGCGGGGCCGACGGCAAGACGCTTTTTATCACCTCGAATCACTCGCTGTTGAAAATCAAAACCAACGTGACGGGCGCCGGCCGCTGATTTTCGCTGATTTTTTCCGAACTGTAGGAGCGGCTTTACGCCGCGATATAAACGCACGAGGGCAACGAAACTTTCGAACCGGGGCATAAAGCCTTTCCTGCCGGCCTCACCGCAACGCACTTTGCAGAAAACAATCGATCGCATAATCCGCCAGTTGACCGCCGGGACCGTCGCGATTGAAATCGAAGCCGTGCGTGGCCCACGGCAGGCGCAGATAATAATGCGGCACCCGCAACTCCTGCAAGCGGGCGTTCAGACGTTCGCTGTGCCGGAACCACGACAGGGTGTCGTTGGCTCCGTGGATCAACAGCGCGGGGGGCGAACCCGTGTGCGCCAGCAACTGGCCGCTCGCCGATTCGTAGAGCATGCGGCGTTCGCCTTCCGGCGGTCCGCCAAACAACTGGCGCAGGAGCTCGATCGAGTTGAGCGCGTCGTCCTCGCGCGATACCGACCAGGCAAACAGCATGTCGTGGGGCGCATAGAGCGCAATGACCCCACGAATCGCCGGATCATTCGCCCCGTAGCCAACTGCCGTGGCAATCTGCCCTCCTGCCGAGCGCCCGAGCAGAACCAACCGCGTTGGATCGAAGCCCAGTCGCTCCGCGTTCGCTTTGAGCCAGGCGATTGCGGCCAGCACATCGTCGCGTTGCGCGGGCCAGATCCAGCGCGGTGCGAGCCGGTAGCTCACCGCCGCCACCGCGTAGCCTCGCATTGCCCAATGTTTGTTCCAGTCAGCCAACTGCGTCCGGTCGCCACTGTCCCAGCCGCCGCCATGAATCACGATGATGCAGGGCGGACGCTGCGTGGTGTCCTTCGCCAGCGGTGGCGCATAGCAATCGAGTTTGAGCTCAATTCCCTCGGGCCGGGCGAAAATCTCCGTCGTCACCTTGACCTCGCCTGGATGGGAACCGAAATACAGCCGGCCAAAATTGAAAACTGATCGGGAGGAATCACCACCCCCGAACGCAACGTGCACTTCCCCTGGCAACCTTCCGGCCATGGCCCACGCGCTATAAACAGGCCGGAGGAAACCGGCCGTCGCCGTCGCGCAGAGCAACAAGATCAAAATCCGCCAACCACCCGCAGCGCCAACCCAGGCCAGACCCGCCAGTCCGAGTGACAAAATCGCGAGCCAGTGGCCAAATTCACCGGCAAGGATCGCCAGCTTCCACGCCCACATCCAATCCGGAGCATGGATATAGGTGAGCGATGATACGAGCACGAGGCACCCCGCAAGGAAGAGAAGCAGACATTTCATGCTGGAAGGTTGTTTGTCATGAACGCAGAACGGCGCCACAGGAGCAAAATTATTTCCCCGGAATTTTCGTGTCTTTCCCCGGTTTCGTGGTTTCACCCTCTGCATGCGCCGTCTCGATCAACTTCTCGCCAATCTCGGTTATTGCTCCCGCCGCGATGCGCGCGCCTGGATCGCCGGGGGCCGGGTGACTGTCGCCGGCAAGGTCGCCGATTACTTCGGCGAGAAAGTCAGCCCGGCCACGGTGCGGGTCGATGGCGAGCCGCTCGACCATGTGGAAGGCATTTTGCTGCTGCTCCACAAACCCACAGGCCTCGTCTGTTCGCACGACGCCCATGAAGGCCCGAACCTCTACAGCCTGCTCCCGCCGCGCTGGCGCGAGCGCAATCCGCAGATCACCTCGATCGGCCGGCTCGACAAAGACACGAGCGGCCTGCTTCTCCTCACCGATCAAAGCGAACTCGTGCACCGGCTCACCTCCCCAAAGCACAAGGTGCCGAAAGTTTACCGCGCCGTCGTGAACCATGATTTGTCGCCGGAGCTGATCCCCCTTTTCGCCAGCGGTACCTTGCGGTTGAAGGGAGAAAAAGATCCCTGCGCCCCGGCCGAGCTAAAAATCCTCGGCCCGCGCGAAGCCGAGCTGACTCTCACGGAAGGCCGCTATCACCAAGTCAGGCGGATGCTCGCCAGCCAGGACTGCGAAGTGCTGACGCTGCACCGCCACCGTTTCGGTCATCTGGATTTGGGCGATCTCCCCGCCGGCCGCTGGCGCGAACTGCCGCTGGACGAGTTTTCGACCACAGATTAACACAAATAGTCACAGACGGAGAGCGGTCAGAGCTCCCCGGAAAGTACCTTCGCTGATCAGAGATTTATCTTTTATCTGTGCGCATCCGTGTTCATCTGTGGTTAAATCAAATGACTCTTCCTTCCCTCACCGGTGCCCAAAAAACCAAGCTGCGCGGACTCGGCCAGACGATGACCGACACCGCGTTCCTCGGCCGGGAAGGCGTGACGCCCGCCTTCCTGGCCGCACTGAACAAAGCGCTCGATACCCGCGAGCTCGTGAAGCTCCGTTTCAGCGGCGGTCAGGATCGCCACGAACGCGCCGCCCTCTGCATGCAGGTGGAATCCGCCGCTCCCGCCCTGTGTGTCGGCACCGTCGGCCACACCGCCCTCTTCTGGCGCGCCGGCACCGAAGGCTCGAAGCTGCTCGATCGGACGACAGGCGACTGAGCAGGCTTCATTTAAGCCAACTGCTTAAATTTCCACAAATTTTCATCCGGTAATTTCCAATTCACCGATCAGGCGAACCAGGTTTGGGCTCGGTTGTTTTTCCATGTCTTGATGAGCGTCAATGAGCGGTTTCTCATCCAAGCTTTTTAGGTTTATACAGGCCGATGCAGAGGAAGAAGGAGTGTACAAGGTTGTGGGAGGTTCTCACGCGGCTAAGCTGGCGCGAACGTCAAATCCGCAGCTTGAATTTGTATTTCCCCTCTGTGACCTCCGTGCGTCTCTCTCCGCCCCTGTGTCCCAAGAATTTCTTGGTGTGAGGGTGCAATTTCCGGGTTAATCGCCACCTTCTTTCAGCCGGAAAAGAATGGTCACCTGCATGAGGGCGTTGACCTTGCGGCCCCCCTTGAGCCCGGCGCGGAATTTCCATTTTGCCACCCCGGCCAGAGCCGCCTGATCAAAGCCGTAATGCTCCCCCGACCTGACGAGGTAGGGGGCGACCACCTCACCGTTCGAGTTGACCACGAACCCCACCTCCACGGTCGCCTCGGAATATTCCTTTTTCAGATTGGGCGGAAAAACCGGCGGGATCTGGACCAGGGGTTCGGGCACCCGGTCGAGCTGTGAAAGATCAAAGATCTTGCCAAGCTTATCCATCGCCACGCCGCCGCTGCGGGAAATGCGGACCGGAATGATCACCAGCTTCTCCGCGTTCAGATCGGTCTGGGCGGGAGGCGGAGCCTCCAGCGACTGCACGAAAGCATCCACCGGCACGACCGTCGGCATGTCGACCAGCGTCGGCACCATGATCCCGGGATCGGGCACCGCCTCATCGTCGCGCAATTCTTCCACGGGTTTGTTTTCCTCCGGGTCCTTCAGATCGGGCATGGCCATCTGGATCAGCGCCGCCTCCTCTTTCACGGCCACGCGGACCGGCGCGGCCTTGCGGTTGAAGCCGAAAAGAATCAGCCCATGCAGGGCGAGGGAAATCCCCATTGAGAGAAGCAGGAGTCCATGTCGCCGCGTCCAGCGCGCCATCCTCTCCATCCTCCGCACTTTCCGCCAATGGTTGATACTGTGGGTATCAACTGTTCCGGGTTGGACGGGCAAGCCCAGTGGCTTGTGACTGAGGCGTCCCGCAATCGCATGAGACATCTTGGTCATGCCTTACTATAACCCTAGCCTTGGGAAATACCTCGCATCGTTTGCTCTATCATCGGCACCATTTGCCAGCCGGAAAGCCCGGTGATTGCGTGGCCAAAGGGCCATCCACGGGGAGGGACAGAAAATGGGGACCGGTTGACGATGTTATGTTTTGTTTTTGGTAGTGGCTCGCCCCGGGAAGTTCCCACCACAATTTCTCGCCCTGCCCCGACCATCCCAACTCTGCTTCAACGCCAATTATAACATTTGCAGCCCCTTTTTTTATTACCTCCTGTCGCGTATGGCGAACGGGCGAGCACCTTTCAGCCCAAAGCAAAACGCCGCCCGGAGCCGGCTCCGTGACGGCGTGTAATCGGGACGAAATAATGCACTTTAGCGGTGTGCGAAAGCCGGGGAACGGCGGGCCGGCTTCTGGGCAAAAAACACCCCGGTCGTACGCCGCAAGTGTTCACGGCGTTCCTGGGTGTAATCGCAGCCAGACGTTTGCCCGTTGAAATTCGCCAACGGCGGGACTTCGCCACCGCGTCAAAGGATTTTTTCTTCATGGCCATGGATAAGGAAGGTTGAAGCTACTATGCGCACAAGCGGATAGTTGGTTCAGGCTACTTGGCGAGCACACGCCAGATCATTCTCGCTCTTCAAGCGAGCGCGACAAGCCGGGCAGATCCCATGGGACGCCTGGAGCCCTTGTTCGCGACACCACTTGTCTGCCTCTGCTTTGTCGGCGCACCACGCGCATACTCCGGCAAATGCATTGTCGTTAACAAAGAGGATGGCACGGGGCCGATGAGCTGCCTCACCGCATGCGTACTGTGCTGGAATAAGTTCAAGCGTGAGGTCGGGTGGTGAAAATTTCGACAGGTTCATAAGGAGGTGGTGGAGGTTTGGTGGTGTGGAGCACAATCGCTGTTGCATGCAGTCTAATTTCGTCGATAACTCGCGGCTAGCCGCTCGCCAGCTTCCGATGGCTCTCGATGATACCCTGATCAATCGCGTAGCGGGTCAGACCCGCAGCGTCGTGGATGTTCAGTTTGTTCATCAAATGCTGCCGGTGTTTCTCCACAGTCTTTTTGCTGATTTGCAGCACATCGGCTATTACTTTGTTGGCGTTGCTTTCGGCGATCAGTTGGAGGACCTCAAGCTCCCGCGAAGTCAGGGAATTCTTGAGTTGCCACTCTCCCGATCTATCTGCTCGTTGGAAACGGTTCTCCAAGCGTTTGATAATGGAAGGACTAAAAAACTTATTCCCGGCGCACACTTCTCGAATTGCCTGGGTAAGCGATTGTGCCGACGTTTGCTTGAAGAGGTAACCTGCGGCCCCTACTTCGACTACTCGGTTTATATGTTCGTCGTCATTGTGACCTGAAAGGATAATGATTCGAGCGCAGGAATTTTCGATCAGGATTTGGCGGGTGGCCTCCAAACCGTTCAGTTGCGGCATTGAGAGGTCCATCACGATAACATCCGGTCGATGATTTTTCGCCATTGTGACCGCCTCATGTCCGTTATGGGCCTCACCGATAACCTTGATATCTTTCACAATGCCCAACAAGTGCCGATAACCTTCACACACGATATGGTGGTCATCGGCTAACAATACGGTAATAGTTTTCATGGTATGATTGGGTTGAAGTTCAGCGGGAAGGTTTATGAGCGGTCAGATTTTTTCTACGCAAATTGTGGTGTCATGGTATTGCCCGCCATATCCGCGATGTAGGCTTTTGCTCTCACTCTCACCGTGACCGAACGCAGGCTCTGAGCACAGGCCCGCCATTCTCCGGACCACTTGAGCAGGGCACGACTTAAGCTGGCCTGTCCGACCAAGAGCGCTGTCTCGGCAGCCAGCAATGCTTTCAATTCGATATGCTGGACGAGTTGCCGGAGAGTAGAAATCACTTCGGCAGCAAACACCGCCGGCGGTGCGTCCCCTGGAATGCTGGCGATAAACCCGGCTACAACAGCACTCGCTGTGCTTTCCGACAAAGCCGGCAATACTGCACCCGCCTCCAACAGGGGTTCCCGAAGGTTAATCTCACCTGCATCACTGATGGCCACAATGGAATCTATACTTCCAGCCAGTTCGGTTGAGTGGTCACATTTCGTACGAAGCGTGGCCAGCGAACGCTTAATCAGTTGGCCGGTGACAAGAAGCATCGCGACGTCTCTCAGAAACATTTCGCAGAGGTTATCGCAGGCCAGATTGGAGTGGGAGGGCATGGTAACGATTTTTTCAGGATTGTACTGAGGTTTTAATTTCGCGTTTCCGCTGGCTTTTCAACGGATGCGTAGATTCACAGGTTTCTGTTTCGTGCAGGATATGGAAAAGGAGCGAGCTAGCGCCTGGGTTGTTCGTTGGCAAAAATCCCGAGCAGCAAAAAAATGCTGAATAGTATCAGAAACAGAATAAACAACGCCTTCGCGATACCGACAGCAGCGCCGGCAATACCGCTGAAACCGAGTAGTCCGGCAATCAGGCCGAAAACGAGAAATAGGAGGGACAAGCGCAGCATTGGAGTGAGTTTGGGAGTTAGAGTTCGTGTCAGGTGATCATATCTTATTGCCAGCGCCGTGCCGGATTCAGCCCGAAAACAGCAATTCATTGCAGACAAAAGGGATAGGGCTTCGCTCTTTGTTTTGAGGCCTCCCGCCGTCTAGCATTTTGCAAGATCGTCTCCAGAATTTGTCGCACGTTGCAAAGGCTCATTGCTTCCTGATGAAATCAACCTTGGTCCGCTTCCTGTCTTGTATGCGAAAAACGAGGCTTCATCTTGATAGAGCGTGCCACTTCTGCCTGCCAAGTCGGTCATCCACTGTATTATCCATGCGAATTCTCATTGTTGACGATCAGCGTAGTGTCCGCCTTACCTCTGCGCACGCAGTGCGGGCGGAAGGTCATGAAGCGGAGACTGCGGACAGCGGCCAAGTCGCTCTCTTGAAATTACAGGAGGAGCATTACGACCTCGTGATGCTTGACCTGCGAATGGATAGCGAGTCTGACGGCCTCGACTATCTGGCTCGCCTCCAAAAAATTTCGCCCCGATTGCCCGTGGTCATCTGCACCGCGCATGCGAGCATCGAAACGGCCGTTGAGGCGATGCGCCGCGGAGCGCAAGACTACTTGGAAAAACCATATACGCCCGAACAATTGCGACAATTGCTGGCTCGCGTCGAGAAGGCTCGCCGCTTGCGCCAACGCGTGGACGAACTCGAGGAGCAGGTCGCCCAGACCCAGCCCGCCATGGACTTTACATCCGAGGATTCCGAGATGGCGGCAGTGATCTCGGTGGTTGAACGTGCCGCCATCAGTCGGGCGAGCATTCTGATCCTGGGGGAAAACGGTACGGGGAAAAGCGTGCTCGCGCGCCATATTCATCAAACCAGCCAGCTCGCCACAGGACCGTTCGTCACGGTCAGTTGCCCCAGTCTTTCCCGCGAGCTGCTCGAGAGCGAACTCTTTGGTCACGTCAAAGGAGCCTTCACTGGCGCAATCAAAGATACTTGGGGCAAGGTTGAAGCCGCCCGCGGTGGCACCCTGTTTCTCGATGAAATCGGTGAACTTCCCCCTGAGTTGCAGCCAAAACTCCTCCGTCTCCTGCAGGAGCGCTCCTACGAACGGGTGGGCGACACCAAGACCCGCCTAGCTGATGTCCGGGTAGTCGCAGCCACCAATCGCGACTTGGCGGCTGCGGTGAAGTCTGGCACTTTTCGCGAAGATCTTTTCTACCGCCTGAATGTCATCAGCGTGACAGTGCCCGCGCTGCGGACGAGACCGCGCGACCTTGAGCGACACGCGCGGGATTTTTTGCGTTTTTTTGCGGAAGAATCGGGTGGAGTGGTTAAGGATTTTTCACCCGAGGCCTGGGCGGCCGTCCGTCGCCATCCTTGGCCCGGCAATCTGCGCGAGCTACGCAATTCCGTCGAGCGCGCCGTGATCCTTGCCCGTGGGAAAAAGGTGGAGCTGGATGACCTGCCAAGCGAACTGGCCCTCCCCGCGACTGGCGGGCCTGAGATTGCGCTCGGCGCACTCGTTCCGCTCGAGGCTGTCGAGCAGGTGCATGTCCGTCTGGTCACCGCACGTACCGCCACGCTGGAGGAGGCAGCGCGGGTGCTCGGCATCGATGCCGCGACCATCTATCGCAAGCGCAAGCGGTGGGCGAACGAGCCGGTCGGTGAGGCCACCCCATGAAACGCCGCTCTTGCTCAGGCGCTACCGACGCCTAACGATTGGCGTCATCAGATACATGACTTCCCTCGGACTGCCAATGAGCACTTCGCCACAACCAAGTCCCATTGACCAGGCCTTGGTCAGCGCCCTTCCCTTTCCGCTCTATGTCTTTGATCGGGATTTCATAGTGCGTCAGGCCAATTCCAGCGCAGTGGAACTCGGAACCAAACTGGCTCTCGGGAATGATTTGCCCCGTGAAGTGAGGAGTTTGATCAGCGCAGCTATCGTTCAAAATCAGGACGTGGCGGGTAATGACCTCAGTCGCACTGTGTCTTTATCCGACGGGCAAACCTACCTCACGCAAATCTTCCGCCTCGCGGGTATTTTCAGCGGCCAAGAGGGTTGGGCCGTGTTGCTCGTGAACGTGAGCCGCTTGAGCGAAAACCTTGAGGCGAAGGCAAAGACATTGAGCACGCTAAGCCATGAGGTGAAGACGCCTCTGACCAGTATCCGTCTCTCACTTCTTTTGCTACTGGAGGAAAAGCTTGGCGCGTTAAATTCCGATCAGCGCGAACTCCTCGAAGTGGGCCGCGACGAGTGCGAACACATGCTGACCAAATTGCAGACCCAGCAGTCGGAACTCGCACTCCTGGGAAACGGTACAAATATTGCAGTTCGTATCGACCCCAGGAGGTAAGGATCCGCCTGACGGATTCCGACCGCATGGAGCATTCAATAGCACACGCAAAACCCATAAAGCGTGTCCTCAGGCGACGGCAGCTTCCGCTTGAACCTCCATAGTCCTCACGATGAATCGGCTCAATTGGTGCGGTCCAAAGCTGGTCGTGAACGCCACATCCGCGGCGTCGCGCCCGTAAGCTATGGGCAGATAGCCGATGCGGCGGGCGTTGTGCCGGACATCGAAGATGTGCCAGGCATCGCCGAGATAGACTTCCATGCAGGCGGCGAAATCCATTGGCGCGGGATCGGGCGGCACGCCTATGTCGCCCAAGTATCCGCTCACATAGCGCGCCGGGATATTGAGGCAGCGGCAAAGCGTAATCGCAAGATGGGTGAAATCCCGACAGACGCCGACACGTTCCTGGCAGGTTTGCCAAGCGGTGCGCGTAGCCCGGGCGGCCCCGTAATCGAAGCGCAGGCGGGCGTGGACCCAGTCACAAATCGCCATGACGCGACTCCAGCCCGGCCGGACCGAACCAAACAAATTCCACGCCAGTTGGCCCATGAGATCCACTTCGCAATAGCGGCTCGGTAGAAGATAGGGCAGAATATTCGCCGGAAGATCCGCGACGTCATGTTCGCAGGCATGCACCATCACGGGAGCCGGCCAGCCACAATCCTCCACCAGAACATCACCCCTGAACTCCAGGAGACCGGGGGGCGAAGTAAGTCGTACGCAACGATTGCCGAACGTATCTAGAAACGGCACCGCAAGAACGTCTGGCGTGACGTTAAAGATTTCCTGAGAACGCAACCGGAAATCCAACTCCGGTCGAAGCTGCAACATCACGAGCAATACTGTGGGCGTGTTCAGCTGATAGGCTATATCGTAACCGCAGCGAATAATCATAGGTAAGTTCTCCTGATCAAAGTCGACGGGAAGTTTTTTGCCAGCGACGACAGATACAGAAGCGATCAATGATCGCTCGCACTGGGCATACGGCCCTGATGGACGGATTCAAGTAGGTTGCCCAAATCGCGTCCACCTTGGCGAAGTCTCATCTGTATATCTTTTAAAGGCAGCCAAGCGCGCAAACGGCGTCCCAGCGCCTGGGTCGTTGCAAAGGTACAGCTCAGATAGGCAAGAACGAGACCACTCAAGAACCAATCGCGGTGGGGACTGGTCCATACCAGACTCGCCATCAGTAACGTAAGCGAAAATCCGGTGAAAACCAACATACCAAACGCCACACCCGCTAGCAAACTAGAGTAGAAAACAGGTTCTGTCGGGGTGGACCGCGTCAGCCTGCTGGATTCGGGCCGCGAAGTGCCAGCCTTGGGGACAAAGGGAATTGGTTTCCGAAAATAGAAATCCGGCATCACAGCATGCGCAGAACGCAGCGGGAGCGGTTCGGGTCGATGATAAAGAGGCATGAGTGGAGAGAGGGTGAGAGATCACATAGCTTGGCCGGCACCGGCCTCACGCGAGCTGCGTGACTGTTTCATGTTTCTTATTCGGAACTGTGGCAGCGGCGCGCCACGAGCAGGCCGACGATGGCACCCACCGCAGCGGCCACGCCGATGGCATGATAGGGATTCTCACGGACCAGCTTGTCGGCCTGCTGGGCCCGACGGACGGCTTCGGCGCGCATTCGTTCCATGGAGTATTTGCCGCTGTCGATCGCGGAGCGCAGGCGGCTGCGCAACTCGTCGAACTTTTCACCGGCTTCACCGGCCGTGCTGCTAAGCGCCTGTTCGGCCTCTTGCAGAAGGGCCTTGAGGTCGTCGCTGGTGTGGGATTCGGAAGACTTTGTGGTATCGGACATGGAATAAGGGAGGTTGAATTTATGGTTGGATGACGAGGAATGGGTTGTTTGGTGCTTTCGTGAATTCACCTGCTTGGCAGGAATGTTTCGAGGACGTGCCTTGCGCATATTAGGAGGTTTCAGGACAGGCAGAATTCGGGTGAAATGGAATACGGGGATCGGCTTAGCCACTGATGCGACGGGAAAATGCCCCCAGCCCGCCCACAATAATTCCCACGACTCCAAGAATCATAAACCAGAGGCTTTTGTCAGTGGGCGTACCGGTAACGGCCTCTTTGGTACTCGAAACAATGGAGCCGTGTGCATTGATTCCGAAAATCAAGAGCACAATGCCGGCAACAAGTATGGCAACGGAGAAGAGTTTATTCATTGGAAGGAACAATTTGAGAACAATGGATTGTTGAGGATTTGACCAAGAAATTGGCCAACTACAGATTATAAGCTTTGCAAGGTATGTGCCAGACAGCCGTCCCAATCACTTGATACTGGGGCGCATTGAGATGCGGTTTTTGTCTCTTGCCTGCCTGCGCGGCACAAAGTGCAAAATGCCAGCACGCACCGAACTTTTCTTGCAAAACGCGACCAACAACACGCCTTTTCAGCAGAGAATGTGCGGCATTCGCACAATTCCTTCCTGTGAACTCACGGCTTCCCTAAACGCGCTTATGATTTGAACGAAGGCAGAGTGAAAGAAAAGCATGCCCCACCCCGCTCCGCTATGCTTTTGTAAGCGCAACGCCCCCCTTGCAGTAGGGTCAGACGTTGAACAATAGACAGGCCCAGACCGGCAGTTTGCGTTGCATGCAACTGATCGAATGAACGAAAAAGCCCGGGCTCAATCATCGGGGTTACTCCCGTACCGTTGTCCGTAACTGAAAACAAGACTCCCTCGCCTTCGGGCTGCCAGCCGATCCGCACATGCACGCCTGTGCCTCCATGTTTGAGTGCATTACTGATGAGATTCCACCAAATAACATTCACCCATTTTGAAATCCCCGATACCTTAGGCCAGACCGGAGGCGTTATTATTGTGGCGCCGACCTTCTCGATTTCGGCTTTAAGCTGTTTCAGCACAGCGGCCACCACTTCGCCCGTATCCAGCGCGATTGGCACACCCGGATCAACTGACGCCCTCACGACGAAACTCACACGCTCGATAAGCTGGGAAATTTCAGCCGATGAGTCCTCGATATTCTGAATAATCGCTGCAATCGATTGCGTATCCTCAGCGGGCATGACTTTCAATACGCAGGCGCTGGTGTTGATACATCCTACCGGTGTGACCAAATCGTGACTGAAGCGACGGGCGACAGTTTTCAGATCGCCCCGCATGCGAAAATTTTCCCGAAGAAGTTCATGCTGGAGCAGCGCGGAGCGAAAAACACGGGCAAGCAGCCACGGATTCCATTCCTCGGGCGGAACAGTCTCGGCCAGTTCGGACGTATCGCGACCTAGAATGACCACAGCCCACCGGGGCAACCCTGCTTGGTCCACAGCCTGAGTCGCCTGACTTATCAGATCGGGGTTGGCATCACTCAGCACCAACAGATCGAGTCCGTGGAGCGTTTCACCACCTACGATGCCGTCCATTTTGGCTGATTCGACAATATCGGCCCGGGGAAAGGCTTCGTGCGCAGCGCTCAAAGCAATGTCATGGGCGGACGAGGGAAGCTGCACTAGAGATATTCTGATATTTCTCATGAAACCTTTGGCTTAGCCAAGCGGCCGCTCGCGCCGATGCTGTTCTATGCGGCTCATTTGTTGACTGAGATCCTCTATATTGAACGGCTTGGCCAGGCAGCCCAGGGCTCCGCGCCGCAGAGCCTCCACGACGATTTCATCTTTCGCCTGAGCGGTAAACATGATGACCGGCGGTCGGGCAGATTGTGCGCCCAGTTGGGAGAGAAACTCGAGCCCCGATTCCGCACCCAAATTCACATCAAGAAATATGCCGTCGATTTTCTCCGTCCTCAACAATTGCGTGGCAGCGGCAGTGGTACCGGCCATGAAGGTCCGGCAGCCCAGCGCGCGCAGCGCCAGGGCGGTGACCCTCGCGAGATTGAGGTGATCATCAACGACGAGGATATTCATGGGTGATTGCCATCCGGGGTTGGCGCATCGTTTGGGGCAGGGAGAAGCGAGGCAATGGCTTCCTCCAGTAATCCGATGGTTATCGGTTTGACCAGATGGAACGAAAACCCTGCCGCCTGCGAACGGGCCAAGTCCTCCTCCATGCCGTAACCACTCAATGCAATACCAATCAACCGAGGCTGGATCGCACGTAATTCCCCCATGAGTTCATATCCGTTCCGATCTGGCAAGCCGACATCGGAAATTACCAGATCAAACTCATTCGTGAGCGTCAATTTATGGGCGTCGCTGGCTGTCCCCACGGCGGATACATCGAAATGCCGGCTTTTGAGTAGATGCAGCAGAGTCAGGCGCGTCGGGGAGTGATCTTCCACGAGCAGAATCCGCCGTCGATTCATTGGCATCGGGCTTCGCGTGGGCGTCGGCGGCAAAGGATGGAGAGAGTTGGATCTGGACGCATCGGGCTCCCCCCGCGATTCAGTACGCTCGCTCATTTTTCCCCGCGCCAACGGAAGCACTACGATAAAAGTGGAGCCTTGGTCCCGTCCAGCACTCGACGCACCAATCTGTCCATCGTGCAATTCCACGAGCATTTTCGTAATGGCCAGTCCCAACCCCAAGCCGCCAAATCGATGCAGATTTGCCCCGGGGACAGCGTGTTCGCCTTGCGAAAATGCCTGAAACGCCCGGTCAATTTCCTGTGGCATCATGCCAATCCCCGTATCTGTGATTTTGACCGTCAACTGGTTTTCGACATTTTGTGTTTCGATGGCAATCCTGCCCCCTGGCGGCGTGAATTTTACGGCATTCTTCAAGATGTTCCAGAAGACTTGCTGGAGCCGGACCGAATCGCCCCAAACGCTGCTTTCAATTGCGTCAAAATCAGAAATCAGCACCAGACGCTTTTCCAATATTTCCGACCCCACGTTCCCCAAAGCATCCGTGAGTATCCCGTGCAAATCGCATTGGTGCAGATCCAACTGAAGCTTGCCCCGGGTGATGCGTGTCAGATCAAGCAGGTCATCGATTAGCCTGGCTTCCAAATCCACGTTTTTCCGGATCAGTTCAAAGTCATCCCTAATCGCGGGCGGCAACTCAAGATTGTTTGCGGAGGCACTCGCGAGCAAGAGCACCGGATTGAGTGGCGTGCGCAATTCGTGTGAGAGCGCGGCAAGGAAGTCGTCCTTGGCCCGCGATGCGGCCACAGCCTCATCCCGAATCCGCTTGAGTTCATTCTCGGCCCTTTTGCGCTCCGTAATGAGTCGGGTGGTTCCGACCACCGCAGTAACTTCCCCGCCGCCATCCATCACCGGACTAAAGATATATTCGTGATCATCCACTTGTCCCGACGCGCTGGCATAGGGAGTCTCGCCGCGGACTGGACTCTTGGTCTCGATGACTTTCTGGATTTGCCCCTCGAGGCGGGCGGCGAGCTCCGGAGGGTAGCCGAGTTCCAAGCAAGTCTTGCCGGTGATCTGTTCCAAGGACCGGCCCCAAATCTCCAGGAGCGGTCGATTGGCGTAGATCCACCGTCCCTTAAGATCAAAATAATAGGCGAGGTCGGTTATATTGGACAGTGTGGCATCGAAAAGCTGCGCCTGAACCTCTATTTTCCGGGAGAGGGTTTCCAAGGCCTGTACTTGCATTTTGCGTTCAGTGATGTCCTGAACCACTCCGACCATGCCGGTCACCTTGCCATTGCCGTCAATAATGCACCGGCCTTTGGCGGCCACCCAAAGCTGCGTTCCATCTGGCCGGACGACCCGATAATCAATGTCATAATCTGTGTGGGTTTCCATTGAGCGCTGCAAAGCCAGACGTGCGCGCTCTTGATCTTCTCCATGCAATAATTTCCTCATTTCTGAACGGGTAAGATCGGGCGTACGGGGCACGCCATACAATTCACTGGTGCGGGGTGAAAGCGTGATGAGATCCGTCCCTGCATCCCAGTTCCAATCTCCGAGGTTGCCGGAGGCCATGGCTAGGTTCAAATGCTCGGCAACTTTCTGGATTTTCTCGTGGGAGGTGCGTTCCTCCGTCACGTCGACCACAACATTGATCACGCCCTTGCGTTCGCCCGCCGAATCGACCAAGGGATCAGGGTGGTGGACAGTCCAACGACGCGTGCCGTCCGGTCGCACGACATAGATTTCCTGTCCACGCACCGGGCGATTCGTTTTCAGCGCGACAGCAATGGGAGAATCTTCAGGGCTGAGCGGCGTACCATCGATAGCCTGCAACGCGCTCGCACCGGACCAAAGCGTCCGGTTCAGCTCCGGTCGCTGTCCCCAAAGCTCAATGGCCGCTTCGTTGAAAAAGGTCAGCCGGGCTTGGGCGTCGATGGTATAGCAGGCAACGGGGAGCGACTGCATGAGTTCGCGCTGGCGTTGTTCGCTTTCGCGCAAAGCCCTCTGTCCACGCGCCTCTTCAATCAAGGGCCAGATGCGGGACGCGGCGTTTTCCAACAGATCGATTTCATCCTCCCGCCAAATCCTCGGCTGCCCGGAAGTGACCACAAGCACACTTCGGCCCGGTCCATCGCTAAAATAGGGGGTGGCCGCCAGCGACCGGATGCCCAGTTGTTCGTAACTGGAGTAAAATTCTCGCGATGGCTGATAATTTGCCACGTCGGCAATGATCAGCGGGCCTGCTGCCATGGCCTGATACATTTCCGGTTGGCCAAAATCCCGCACGTTATAAGTTCCCTTAAGACTGGACAGCCCGTCCTGCGCCCAATCCATCCTCACTCTACTGGTGGTGATCCCTTCGTCAAATTCGCCAAAATAGCAGCGATTTGCCCCAAGGTGAACACCGACCTCGCGGGAGGCGGTGCGAATGATTTCATCCGGGTCTCCCATCTGACTCAACGTCTGGCTCAGTTGGCTGAGAAATCGAGCCTGCCGCTCCGTGCGTTTTCGCGCCGTGATATCCCGGGCAATTTTCGAGGCACCAATAATTTTCCCGCTCGCATCCTTGATCGCCGACACCGAGAGGGAAATCTCGATCTTTGTGCCATCCTTACGGCATCGCACTGTCTCATAGGGCTTAATACGCTCGTCGCGACGGATGCGTTCAAGAATGGAGGGTTCCTCGTCATTGCGGTCAGCGGGGATCAGCCGGGTAACCGGCTGGCCGATGATTTCCTGGGCGGTATAGCCATAGAGCTGTTCTGCCCCGCGATTCCAGGTCATGATCGTGCCCTCGAGATCCTTGCCGATGATGGCGTCTTCCGACGATTCCACGATCGCCGCAAGCTGGCGCATGGCGGCATCGGCCTGCTTTTGCTCTGTAATATCGAGCAGCATGTTCACAATGCCGACAATTTTCCCCCCCGTATCGCGAATCAGATCCGGGCACGGCATGACGTTGCGCCGAGCACCGTCCGGTCGCTCAATGATAATTTCCTGACCACGCACCGCCCGCCGTTCGCGCAGCGTCACCGCCATCGGACATTCATCAAGGGGCAGAGGACTGCCATCAGGCCGGAAAATGCGAAAGGAACCGCACCAGGATTCCAACCCGATTTCCGGAGAACGACCCCACAAGGTAACTGCGGCTTCGTTGTAAATGGTAAGCTTGCCCTGGGCATCGCACATGTAGGCGGCAGTCGGCAGGGCGCGCACTAATTGTCGATGGCTCCATTCGCTCTCTTGCAACGCACCGATGGCCGAGTGGGTCTTGCCCAGCATGTCATTGAATGCGACTGTCAAACGGCCCAGTTCATCGCGGCCATATTGTTGGGCGCGTAGCGTATAATCCTGCCGGGTTGAGACAGAATCCGCCGTGTGCGCCAGTTCAAGGATGGGGCGAGCCAGAACCCGGCCCAACATGGAGGCGATCAGCCACGCCAGCGCGAAGGATAGGACCAACACGCCCAGCACACCTGCGGTATAAGTCCGCATACGGGCGTAGATCTGGTCCATACTGGCCTGGAGATGAAGCGTGCCAAGCTGTCTGGAACTTTCAGTCACCGGTTGCACCCCGATAACATAACCCCGCTCCATCCGCACACCGGCCGGATCAGTCGGGCTGCTCTTCGACACCTCATCAGGTCGAGTGGAAAACTGAGCAAAAATCTGCCCCTCGGCGTCATAGAGAACGGCCGCGATAATCTGCGGTTCGGCTCGCAATGCCTCAAGATTTTGGGTTGCGCCTTTCTTGTCAGAAAACGCAATGGCAGCCGTGCTATTGTCCGCAGTGATTCGAGCCAACGTCGTTACGGTGTGGATCAGACTGCTGCGGTAACCGAAGTATTCGACGGTAAGGAAGACCGCGCAGGCGATCACGACCACAATCGTGCTGGTGAGCAGCATGGCGTACCCCAGCTTCCGGCGGACCGGCAGATCATTGAGCCAGTTCATCGTACAGTTTCCTTTTCTTCCACCAATCGGGCCAGACGGAGAAGCTTGGCGCTCATGGCGAGATGTGCCGATTGTACCGCCGCAGGATTGATTGAGAGCTGAACACTGCCGGCGGTGGTAAAGCCGACCGCCCCACCCAGCTCGGCAAATCCGGGAATATCTGACACCGTTAGTACGGGCTGGGATTTTAGCCGGCTGAGAATCTCACCCAACTGTTTCGTTTCGGAGTCACTGATAAAGAGAATATGGCAACGACTCATGTCTTCCGGCCGTGTCACACGCCAGACGATCAACGGACGATCCTTCACCCGCTCACCTTTCATCATCGCGTCAAGCGCCGATCCAAACGGGTCCTTGCCGACCACACCGACGACAATTGGACTGGTCGGCGTTTCGAAAGCCGTCGCCGGCCATTCGGTAAAAGCACTGAAGTTATAAAGAAACGCTGCTTTAACATCGTATTCGCCCGGAGCCTTTCCCTCCGCCTTTATCATGGGCGGAAGACCAAGAATCAATGTGAGGGCGATGGCCCTCCAAATCGTCGCAAATTTCATCCCGCGGGAGGATGTGTTCATGGGAAGCAGCGATTAGGAGTGAATGGATTGGAAGGTCTGCAAGCTATTAGTAGCGCCAGGCAATTTTCGCGAATATGCTGCGCCTAATTTCCACCCGATTGATCCCCGGCGTGCCAAATTCGACATGATGGCCGTTCAGGAGATTCTGCCCTACCAAGGAAAATTCGATGTTGTCCGAAAGATGAAACCCAATCCTGACGTTGAGATCGAGGTAGCTGGGAACGGTGCCGACTGTGCCGCTGTTATTGTTGTGCAGGGTATCAACCCACCGTAACTGAGTATCGAGTGCCAGGCCACCGGGCAGATCCATGGATGAACCCAAGGCGATCTGGTTCTGCGGATCCGAGTTCTCGTTCAAAGCATTGTTGAGATCCACTCCTCCCGGACGGACGTGAAGGTTCGTGTTGAGCAGGGTGTAGCCCGCATTAATTCGCCACCATTTTTGCAGATCCCATTTGATCGCCATTTCGAGGCCGTGCGTCTCTCCTTCGAGATCGTTGGCAAAAAGCAGCGGCAGAAATGTTCCGGCAGTTGGGCGCAGGCTGCGGATGTCGTTGTATTCATTGTAAAAGAAAGAAACCGATCCAAGCAGATGCTTGCCTAATTGGGCCCGACATCCGGCCTCGAAGGCGAGGACTGTTTCCGATTGGAAATCCTTGCCTCCTCCGAGAATGGTTTGACCCTGGCTCGGTTGCAGAATGTCGCGATCGATCCGGGACGGCGTGCGGACCGCTCGTGAAATGGCGGCCCAGATCATCTGATGGTTTTCAATTTCCCTTTGGAGCCGGATACTCGGTTCGAATTCGAAGCCGGTGTAATCGTTGTGCTCAAGTTTCGTGCCCACCGTTAGGAACGTCCGGGATTCGATCAAAAATTGGTCCTGAACAAAGCTGCTGAAAAGACTTTGTTTAAGGGACGGGGGATCAAACCCAAGCGCTGGTGCATCCTTGGTTTTGTCATCTGTGAGGCGATACCCGAGACCCCAGACCATTTTATGGCTTTGGCCGAGACTGAACTTCTGCTGAAAGTCTACATCATAGGTATCTAGGTCATCGCTGAAAAATCCGGCAGGACCGAAAAGTCCGGCGGCGAACGGCTGCCGAAAATACGTGCGGTCGTAGTAGAATTGCAAACTGACATCTGAACCGTTCGGCAATACTTGAGACCACCGTCCCAGCAGATTGCCTCCGCCAACACGGGAATCGCCGGCTGCCGGCATGCCCTCCGTTCCCTCATAATAGTCACCTTGCACGGTCAGCCTGGCACCGGCGGGTGTCTCGCCGTCCAACCGAAAACCTCCCTGACGCAGATGCGAGTCATCCTGGGCGGCGGCGCCAGAGGCCAGCGCTTCACCGGCCCGATCAGTGAATTTCCCATAGACCCTGAAATAAACGTCCGGTCCCAACCGGCCGCCGTAACGCAGACTGGAAAAATTTTTCAATTGGTTTCCAACTCCGGCTTCGCCGTAAAATCCTTGGGTGTCCTTGGCATTTTTAGTTGTGATATTAATTACACCATTGACGGCATTCGCCCCCCAAACCGAGCCTCCGGGACCGCTGATTACCTCGATGCGGTCGAGATCCTCCAGCAAGATATCCTGAACGTCCCAACGGACACCCGAGAACAACGGTGTGTATACGGTCCGCCCGTCGATCATCACCAAAAGCTTGTTGGCAAGATCGGTGTTGAAGCCCCGAGCGCTGATACCCCAATCATGAGTGTTTTTTTGCGCCACGTTCAGATTATTCGCCAGACGTAATGCCTCCGGAATGCTGGACGCGCCAGACCGCCGGACATCGTCGTCGGTCAGAACCTGCAAAGCCGAAGGCGCATCAGCGAGTGATACAGCCATACGCGAAACCGAGGTAACCTGTATCGCCATCAATTCTTCCAAACTAAGCTTCTTAAGTTCGAGGGGAATGTTTACCAGATTTGCAATTCTTGTGTCCTCAATGCGTGGTTTCTGCGCGGGGGAGCAACCGGTTGGGTTCGCAGCCGATTCGAACTGAACCGGAGTGCTGGATGGTGGCACATATTTCGTAGGAGCCGATTCATCCGCACTCAGCCACGTCCTGTTCATTCCCAGCCACAATACGAGCAAAGCTCGTATTGTGGCCGCCGGTTTCATGGCATGAAAGGGGCGGGCAGTGCTGGAGTGTTCGGAATTCAAATGGAGTGGAGGTTGGAGCGAGGGGAGAAAGACCGGGAGGCCGTCGCCCGAATACCATCCAACCAGTAAGTAAAAGGGACGTGTCTGGTCAAAGAATGTGATTGGTGTTTAAACACCAACAGGGAACGACGAAACCTGCCTCCGACACCGCGCCCCAGGAGGAAATTTTCATTCTGCCGGCTGGCTCCGATCCCGACAAACTGCAGAGTAGGTCAGAGCCCCATGGCAAATTACCGCCAGGCCATGTATCTTGCACGAAGAAGCGCAACCTTCATCAGGCTTTCCGACCTGATCCAATAAAAAAACAAATCGAAACCCTATGAACTTTCTATCTCAGATTAAACATGGATTACAGGAAGAACTCAGCGAACTATTCTCGGCCTGCTTCCTCGCCTTTGAGTGGCTTGAGGAAGGCCACAGTCTTCCACGCCCCGAATCACTTCTCGATTTAGCGGACGACACTCGACCTGCCGGAAAGTTTTTTCGGACGAGGCGCTGTCCGTAGGGCACAATCCGGCGTCCGGCGTCCAAATCCAGCAGTAGTTTCCCGCCCGCATGGCTGAGCCAACTGACCGGCTAGTTTTGACGACCAGCTTGTTCCTGGCAGTTTCTGGTCGGCTAAAACGCCAAACGCACCATCGTCTGGACGGTCCGCCCGATTTCCCGGCGAACCGCCAGACCACCGATTTCCGGATGAGAACGGTGCAACAGGTTGCGGCCTGTGAGGGAAAACTCCAGGTCCGGCCGTATTTTCCAGCCTAGATTCAAATCAAGTTCGGTATAGGCGGGAACCACGCCACCACCACTATCATTTGCCTGAACCTCAGCAACGCGGCGGAGCGCCGACCAAAACGTCACTGAGTTTCCGATGCGAAAGAAGTTTCTGAGCTGGATCTGATAGTCTGGGAAACTCGACTCTCCCCCTGCGTGTTCCAAATCGGCGCCGCCGGGCTTAAGCCAGGTTTGCTGATTCATGCTGAAGCCGCCCGCTCGGAGCCTCCACCATGGAGTCACCTCCCAATCCACGAACATTTCGAGTCCGTAACTGCGCCCCGCCACCCCATTCGCGAATGTAACAGGCGTCGTGGGCTCTACACTGCGGAGGTGGTCGTAGTCGTTAAAATAGAAAGTCGAGGTCACCGATAGATTTTTGGCCGGCTGGGAACGCCAGCCCAGCTCATAGGCATCGACCGTCTCCGCGACGACGTCTTGGCCGCCGACTACGAGGTAAGGTGGATTTTCCGGTGCGAAATAGCCGGTTTCCAAACGGGACGGAATACGCGTGGCGCGGGATGCAGCGATCCACACCGTCTGGCCGGGCTCATGCCAAGCGAGCCTGAGGCTGGGCTGGTATTCCCATCCGCTGAAATAATTGTGCTCCAGCCGGAGGCCAGTGGTGAGGCGAAGAGCATTCCCGGCGAATACCACCTGATGCTGCGCAAAAATGCTGCCCAGGACGAAATCGAGTTTCGGTGGTACGATGGCGAATCCCACTGTCTTCATCGAGTCCGACATCAGGCGGTAGTTCGCTCCCCATAGCAGTTGCTGAAAGTCGCCAATCTTTGCGCTGTGCTGAAACTCCACGTCGCTCGTCCGGGTGATCTCCGTGAGTGCCCCTTGGCTGTCGCGCATTGAGTAGTCATGGTACGCTCGAATCCAAAAGCTGGAATCCGGAGATGTTGTGCGCGACCAGCGGGCAAGCAGATTGGCCCCGTCACTCCGGGTTTGTGGCAACGTGCCGTTGTCATAGCGGCCACGGAAAGCGTCACCTTGCACAGTCAGTTCTCCCACGGTCGGGTCTCCCCAATCCGCGCGAAAGCCGCCCTGCAATGTCTTCCATGAATCAAAACCATCCTCCGTCCCGGCAGCCGATTGGGTGGCCGCGTGATTCGAGCCTTGCACATACGCCCGCATCGCGCCGGTAGAGCCGATCTTTGCACCATAGCGGACGCCGAAACTATCAACATCCGTGCCACTTCCGCCGTAAACTAACCCACCCAGCGTTTCGTGTGCTGATTTTGACTGGATATTGATCACCCCGTTCACGGCATTGGCGCCCCACGTTGCACCCGCTGGTCCGCTGATGACCTCGATGCGTTCAAGATCTGGCAAAAAGACTGCGGTCGAGTCCCAAAACACATTGGAAAACAGAGGTGAGTAAACGGTGCGTCCGTCAATCATGACGAGCAGCTTGTTTGAAAAACCGTTTGAACGCACAAAGCCTCGGGCGTCGACGCCCCATTGCGCCGAAGTCGATTGGGCGACAAAGAGATTGGGGGCTAGACGCAACAAATCTGGCAGTGTGGTCGCCCCGATATCTTGCGCGGCTCGGCCAGGAATGAGGAACACATTGCTCGCCGCTTCGCTCCAAACCTCGGGTTTGCGCGATACCGATTCCACCTGCTGGGCCAAGAGTTCCTCCACGCTCATACTCTTGAGCTTCTGCAATGCGAGCGTGGAAGTATCCGACTCAGCTGCCCAGCCCCCCGCCGTCAGGAGAATGAGACCAATGAACGCACTTAGGCGCCAACCAGAGGTTTGCAACCAGGAAGGACCAATGTCGGAGGGCGAGGTTTCCAAAGTTCCAAAATGCAGGACGATGGCGCGACCGAGTCAAAATCGTTGATTGGTGTTTAAACACCAATTGGAGGACTATTGGGAACAAAATCAAAAACCTGCACAGGTTTCAGGCTCTATGCTTGCCCGGGTCCATGGGCGCAACGTAAAGTGGCTTCAACGTGATAATTATTGTCATAGAGGATCATGCACTGATGCGAGATCTGCTGGTGAAAGCCTGTGGCGAAGCTATACCCGGTTCGGTGGTTTTAGGCGCCAAGGATGCCAAGTCGGGTCTACAGTTATCCGCTGCCCGGCAACCCGACATTGTCATTCTTGATCTGGCGCTGCCCGATCGCGACGGACTCGAGGCACTTGACGATCTGTTTGCGGCGTGTCGGAGCAGTAAAGTCATCGGGATTTCCGGCTATTCCGACGAATACACGCTGCATCGGGCCATGCATTCTAAACTGCACGGTTTCGTTGATAAAAATGAACAGACCGTTGAAGCTTTGGCTGAAGCAATCCGCACCGTGTTGGCCGGCCGGCGTTATCTTTCTCCCGCTGTCCAAGCGATGCACCTGAGCCTCCGCAATAATCCCGATTCATTCGACAAAATCCTCTCCGCCCGCGAACAGGGCCTGCTGGGACTTTTCGGACGCGGTCTCACCAATGGTGAGGTTGCCGCAGAGGTCGGCCTGAGTGAATTGACCGTGCGAAATCATCGCTGCCGCCTCATGGCCAAACTGAATTTTCGCACTTCGCCTGAGTTGATCCGCTATGCATTGGAGAAGGGATTTACGCGACCGCGTTCTTCCCTTCCGCAGGATGGGCTGAGCGGCTAAAAAGCTCACTGATCACGGCAATTTGCGGGAATAGTTTGGTGTGCGGTTGCAACTTGCATCAACGAGCGTCGGAGCGCCCAACACAAATAATTTCCGGCACGGCATTATCCATTGCCCGGGAGTGGATTGCGACCAATAGTAAGGGCATGGCACATCGCCTGCGAAGAGGCAGGAATGAACTCAAATCACTTGAAAATAAAATTGGTCGCGGCCATCACGCTGTTGGTCGGACTTATATTCTTCAACGGCTGCCAAACAGTGAAAGGCGCGGGGAAGGACATAGAAAAAACGGGCGAGCACATTTAAAACGCCGCCGACAGAAATCGTTGCTTCAATTAATGCGATAAACCTGTTTCGCCCGTCGGCGTGCATCTGATTTGCCGGGCCGTGACGTTGTAAGGCTATATGCAAAACGACAATCCGAACGCAGTCAAATCTAGTGCCGTAAATTTCACCCTTTCGGTCCGGATGATTTTAATCATCATTGGGATCATCGGCAGTATCTGGCTCCTGCTCCATGTGCTGCCGGTTATGGCCGTTTTAGTCATCGCTCTGATGATCGTCGGCGCATTGAGCCCCATTGTCACTTCTTTGGAAAAGCGAAAAACAGGCCGGGTTTTCGCGCTTTGCCTAGTTTTCGGTATTGGCGTCGTCGTGACGGCCTCCCTTGCACTTCTCACCATCCCGACTGTTGTCACCCAGCTCAAAAACTTGTCTGATAATGAAGCCGGCTTTCGTGAAACCGTCGCGAGCCGTTTGGAACAATCGCGTTTTACCTCCTATCTCGCCGACGAGCTGCGCAATATCCGCTATGCTGAGTTGGTGAAATCATTCAAGACGAGCCTTGTTTCGATGGGAACCGGGTTGTTTATGATCATCGCCTCGAGTGTCGCTGCAGTTTTTTTGGCTTTCTACATGATGCTTGATCGCGACCGGCTGCGGGGAGCGCTGTTTGCGTTGGTTCCCCGCGAACATCACATCCGTCTTTCGCGCGTGATGCTCAATCTCGGGACAATCGTCGGCAGCTACATTCGCGGGCAAGTGCTGACCTGCGTTTTTTCCGGTGTGTTCCTCCTGGTGGTGCTGCTCGGATGTGGCGTGCCAAACGCACTGGCCATTGCTGTTTTTGGAGGCATCATGGACCTGTTTCCGTACATCGGATTTCTCCTCACCTTGATCCCCGCAATGCTTGCGGCGTCCGTCAAGGGACCTACCATTGTGGCCATTGTTTTCGTATTGATCCTCGTTTATGAAGAAATAGAAAGTCGCGTGCTAGTGCCACTCGTCTATGGACGGGTGCTACGTCTCCCCTCTTCGGTAATATTCTTCTCTCTCATTCTGGGGACCGCACTGGCTGGGATCGTCGGAGCACTGGTTGCGCTCCCGCTTGCCGCCGCCGTATTGATGGTAATAGAAGAATTACGGGTGAAATTGCCGGGTGAAACAGTCCAACCTGAAGATATCGAACAACTGCGCGAGGATGCGCGCATCGAGCAGGAATATGAGCGACGGGCCGAGACCATGCCGGTGGAAAAGGCTGCCGCCATCGCGGTGGAAATTTCAGGCGAACGGAAGAATTTGGAGGATGCGGCCGAGCAACCCAGTTCAGTGGCAAAGGAAATGCACGCGCAACAGGCCTAGCAAATTTGCGAGGCCAGAACCAAGGATCAACCCGATGACATCATCCCACATTTGCGGCCTGTCTATGATCTTTCGCCGCAGGCGCCGTCGATCACGGCTGTGGCGGAGCAACGCCTCAGCCTCTGTCGGCCAACGCTCGATTCAACCTCCGTCCTGAGAAACACGCTGTATGAATGCGGCGCGAAGAAACAATGCCATTCATTTGTCCTTCCAATCACATGAAAACAAATCACCTCTTTCTATTTATTCCCGCTGTGGCTGCCTTTTGCGTGAGAGTATTCGGGGCTGAAAATCCCGCAAATCCCGTTCTACCGCCATCGGACGCCATGGTCCAAATCAATGTCGGTGACGGTGCGTCCGGACCCTCCCGCATCAGCGGGACTGAGAACCCGGCCAATACCATGATTGGCTCCGCCCTATGGATTGACATCAAAGATATCGCTTACCCCAGACGCGCAGCGTTTTTTGCCGGTCTGAATCGGTTGGAAGCGCACGCGAACGCCCAGTTGAACGAGGTTGGCTCCCAGCGCGCCGCCATGAAGAATTCCCTCGATTCGAAAAGTTTGGATCTCATACTGGAAGAACTGAACTTCGCGCGTTTACGTCTGAAATTCGCGAGCGAAGCTTCACGCGCTGCCACCCCTGACACCTGGAACGAGCAGAAAGAAAAGATCGGACAAGCGTGGGCGCAAATGCAGGACGCATTGAATCTGCTAAAATCGCCCAGCATTTGAATGCCGTGACGCAGGGATTACCAGCAAGCCGAGCAAAAATCGATAGGTGGATGAGCGTTAGGGGAGAGAACGTCGACACAGAACGTTCCTCCGGTAGCTATTTTCGGGCAATGGTACGCGCCTGACGATATTTGTTTTTGCAGATACACTTGGTTTGTATTTTTCAATGTCTGATTGCAGATACGAAATGGACTTCATCTTCCTTTCGAAGCGCGCAATCCCATAATGCTGTTCTGATGTGAAGCCGCCAGGCATTGACCCGTGGTGCGCTTCACAAACAGGCTATCTTGATGCACCCGGTAGCACAAAGCCCTATAGCGCCAAGGGTACAGCGAGGCTATCATGTCATCTCTATGAAACGTTATCTACTCGACCGCTATTCAGCTTCGGCGATCGCTCAAGCGATCCGGCCTTTTACCGCATCATTCCTCTGCTGCGGAGTCGTAGGTTTGCTTGCCGGTTGTTCCTCCGAACCCGATTCGCATGTTGTTTCCGCTCCTCCTCCACCCGCGCCAACCCAACAGGTGATCACCACTGCGGCACCAGCCGGAAACACCATCGTCGTGACCCAAGCCCCGCCGGCTTTGCAGCAGGAGGTCGTCCTGGCTCAACCCTCATCACAGCATGTGTGGATCGCCGGCTATTGGACATGGCGCAATAGCCGATATGAATGGATGGCCGGCCATTGGGAATTGCCCCCAAGTTCCGGCTCGGTCTGGATCGCCCCACGCTGGGAACAGCAAGGGAACGCGTATCGATTTTATGAAGGCTACTGGAACTGAAGCCAGAAGTGATCGAACCTGATCATTCCAGTACCCACTGACCAACCTCATTTGCTATTGCCCTGACGAATGGGCCAAACGAGAGCGGGCTATAATCTTTAAACCTATCACCCACATGAACACAAAATCATTCATTCGTCCCACAATCGTAATCCTCACGCTGGCCATGGTTCTGACCATTGGCTGTCGTAAGAACGTTCCGTCTGCTCAAATCATTGCAAACGAAACCACCGTAACCGCCGGCCCATCCCCATCCCAAACAACGCTTCAAGGCACCACCTACTCTGACGCCGAGGTGGCATCTACTCGTTGGATCGACATCAAGGACTATCCCTATGACTCCCGTGCCCAATTCTTCGCCGGTCTGCAAAAACTGGAAGCCCGGGTGGATGCCCAGATCCAAGAACTCAATGCCAAACGAGCCACCATGAATAGCACGGTGGACACAAAAAACTGGGATTTCGCGATGAAGGAAATGGGCGATGCGCGAGCCTATTTGAAATCCACGGCTGAGGAAACACACAACGCCACTCCCGAAATTTGGAATCAGCAAAAAGACAAGGTTGGTCAAGCATGGGCGCGAACCCAAGAGGCTTACGATAACGTCAAACATAGCACGACCATTTGAGTGCCGCCCACTCTACTTTGGGAAGCGATCAATTTGTCCGAATGCAGGTTGACACATTTGCAATCGACCCGGTCATATTCAAAACGCTCCCCAAAACTCGTTGATGATGGCAGGCTGTGCCATCAGGTTTGGCCGCCGCTGCCCCAATCGACATGATTGCCGCCCGGCTCCAAATGGTTCATGGGCTCGTCCAACCCGACGCAGGATCGCTTTCGCTCTCGCACCATTAAAATCATGCCCGAGAATAGTGAGGGCAAAGCATGATCATTCGTAAGCGTCGCTCCGGGTGCCCCGGACTTTCCGTCGGAGTTGGCACGTGGGTGCGGACCGAATTGGTGACCAACCCGATTCGTAGTGCTCGTATGTAGGAGAACTACGAATCAGATGATCGCTT
>Ga0265314_10000733_pt1 | contig 39461 bp, 34 predicted proteins | sample 4126metaG_FD_203106 | JGI IMG/M metagenome (GOLD analysis project Ga0265314, IMG submission 203106) | Rhizosphere microbial communities from Carex aquatilis grown in University of Washington, Seatle, WA, United States - 4-1-26 metaG | ecosystem: Host-associated > Plants > Roots > Rhizosphere >...
AAGACATGCTGGCGCAGCGGCCCGCAGGTGTGCGAAATCACTATCGCGGGGAATGGCCCCGCGCCTTCGGGAGCGTAGAGCTTCGCGCCCGTGAACGCGCCGGGGCCCGGCAATTTGACTGCGTGTTCCGGCTGGTTCGGAAATGCGAGATTGACTTCAGCAAAGCACGGCGTCGCACAGTTAAACGCGAGAACCGCAAGACAGGCTATCGTCAGTCGCACGGCAAGCATCGCTACGCCGACAGATAAAGCGCGGCCAACGGCACCAGGTTGAACAGCAGCACGCCGATTTTGTAGACGGCCATGGAACCGTAGTGAATCGCGTCGAAGGTTTCGACCGGAAGCTTGAACCAGCGCGTATGCAGTCGATACATCCAGTCGTGGGCACAGAAGAATGCGCCGAACCAGATCAGCAGCACCGCGTAGTTGATGCCGACGCACCACAGAAGAAATTCTTTGATCTCGTGCATAGTCATGGCATCGCTCTCCTGTCACTTAACCGCCGGATCGCATCACAACCCGCGGCGCTCACGTTCGTAGTCGTCGTAACCCGGCGCGCGCGGAGCGGTATAGTCGGGCGGCGTGGAATGAAGCGCTTCGTTGCGGTTCTTCGCACCTTCGTAGATGTTACGCGAGAGCTGCTCGCTCGTGCATCCGCGGAGAAGCGAACCCATTAACGCTGCAAGAAAATATCCGGAAGCTCTCACAATGCGCGGTCTGGTCACTGCTTTGGAAACAGCACCGGCAACGCGTTGTCCGCGGTGAACATGCAGCGCGCGTTGTGGCCGCACAGCGGAATGATCATGAACGCGGGATTCGCGCCGTAGTTTGCCTTGATGTAATCCGTATACGCCTTGCCGCGCGCGAGACGGTGCTGGCCCTGCGCCATCGCGGGGCACGACGAATCGAAGCCCGCGATCGGCAGCGTATCGAGTTCGCCGACCATATACGTGGCAGGCCGCGCGAGGAGTTGCTTCTTCAATTGGTCTTCGCTGAGGCGCGCGACATAGCCGGTGCGGTGTTGCATCCCGTACGGCCAGCGGTCGTAGTTCGTGCAGTTCGCAGCGTCGGCGAACGGGACCACTCCGCCCGCCGCGACTGGCCGATTGCCGTCGAAGTATGCGTACGACGACGGGTTCGCGATCACGTAGGTGACGGGGACGCCGAGCTGGTCGTGCACCTGATTCGCCATCACATAGCGCGACACGAACTGCCCGCCCGCGGAATGCCCTGCGAAAACGATCTGCTTGAGGTTCGGAAAAATATTCTTGCGCGCGACCTTGCGCAGGATCTCGTCGGCGAAATCGAACGAAGTCAGCGCGTCGTTGCCGGTCGCAGACCCGCCGATGCGCCAGACATTGCCGCTGCAGGTCCAGCTCACTTCGCCGGGCGCGAGACTGTCCTTACACGTGGCGCCGCTGGATGCGAAGCGCGGCGCGATGACGATCGTATTGTCGAGCGCGTTCGCCAGAAACGCCGCCGCCACCCCCGACCGAAAATAGTTGTCCGCGTTGCGTCCCGCGCCATGCACCACGATAAGCGCGCGGGTGATGGTGTCATTGCGCTCGTCCAGCGAATACGTGCTGTAGACAAGGCCGCGCGACGAGCCCGCCAGCGCGACGGACCGCATGCATTCTTCCTTGTCCGCGGTGCAGGGTGCGGCGGCAGACGCAATGGATCCCCACAGTGCAAGAACGACCGGCACGCAAAACCGGAAAACCCGGATCGACGCTTTCATATCCCCTCCCTTAGCTTTTTATTTTCTAGACGACGGTTCAAATTCGAGTCCGGATGCGCTCAGTTCCAAAGTATCCCTCAACTCATACACGTTCCGATAGCCGTAGTTATATAGCGCGATATACGTGGAAATATTAAGCGAGGCGCTGGGCAGTTTCGACGGAAACGGGCCTTCGGCATTCTTGAAGTTGTTGTTGCAGTAAATCAGGATGCGCGTCTTCTTGTCCGGGATGGTTTTCTTCAGGCTCTCGATCGCGATATCGGGGAAGCTCAAATTGATAGCGCGCTTGATGTGAAGCTCATCGTATTTTTCCTTGCTCCGCGCGTCGAGCACGATGGTCCCCGGCTCTCGGCTCATGCGGGCGAATTCCTCCTCTGAAACGCGGCGGGTTTCACGATGCGCCGCGGCGCGTTGAGAAACATGCAGGAATCCCGCCATGTCGATTGCAGGATTCACGGGCGCCTGCTGGGTCTGCTGGGTCGTCTCCGCAAGCGCGGGAACCGCCACCACAATCAATAGCGCAAAAACGCGCTTCGCGATCACGGCGCGTCTTTCCGCGCGGTTTTTCCAGCATCGGCGGTTTCAATACTTTCAGTGATACGCAGCCTGCGCACCAGCAGTTCGTCGATCTCGAGCCGTTGAATCCTGGCCCGCCCGATCACGAGCCGGCCGATCGCAAGCGCGCCGACTGCGAGAGCGCCCACGGCGAATGCGCCAACCGCCAGCGCTCCGACCGCGCCCGCATTCATCTTGAAGGCGCGTGACGCGGCCGCAGTCAGATTGGATTTCACGGTCCCGGGTCTCAGTTTGAGTTCAGTCATGGCTCACCATTGTCACCTGTCGTTGTCCTTGTCGCCCCAACGCCAACGAGGCCGCTCGCCCTTGAACCAGCATACGGCAACCAACAGGAGGTTGAGCAAAATGCAGTAAACGACAAAAGCCACCGGACTGCGGCCCGGCAACAGCACCACGGCTCCCGCACCTACGAGGACAAAAAAGATTCCAAAAACCACGCGACCCTGCCACGCCGTGGGCAGACCCCAACCCCAGCCGTAGCGCTTCGCCGGAAACCAGAATTTCTGCGGATCATCCACGAGGCACCTCCATTTGTACGCGCCGGACGATGCTAAGACGTCATCACAGCCGTTGCATGAATACGTAAAGAACGAGCAGCATGCCGATCCCGATGCTCGTATATACCCCGCACAGCGTCCAGAACCAGACCGGTTCTTCATCCCGGCGCACGAAGCGGTAATAACGCCGCTCGCCTTCGACGGTGCCGTAGCTCTTTGTGAGGACGCGCCCGGTGAACGCACCCGACAGTCCCCACCCTATCATGCCGAGCGCCAGGACAACGCCGAGACCCACGATCATATTGGATGACGTCATTTATTCATCTCCCGGGAGTCATGAACTCGACATCGCCGATCCAGCTGCGCTTGCGACGCTCGAGGCGGGAGTCCGCGCCTTCACCGTCGAAGCTTGCCGGCGCACGGCGCAGAAGAGATTCATCGACGCCTTCGAACGCGTTGACGCTCACCACGGCGTAAAGACGGCCGTCGATGCGGCTCGTAGCGACCGGCACGATGCCGCAGCGCGCGCAGACGTGAAACTCCGCCGTCCTGGTGCCGAACGCGTAACGGGATATGAGCGAAGAATCTCTAACCGTTATTTTGAGTGCGCCGCGCGGAGCGGAAGTCCACACGCCGCCGTGCTTGACGCAAAAGGAGCAGTCGCACGCGCGCGCCGGAATTTCCACGGGATCCGATTTCCAGTCCAGCGTGAAAGAAATATTGCCGCAATGACACTTGCCGTTGATCAGCATGAGCGCGAAGAAATCGTTGTCGTGGGGATTATCCTGCGCCGATATAAAGAATAAGGCCGCGCGGATTTCCCGGCGCGGCCTCGCTCCGTGCAGCCCTCAAAGGGATACTGTTCACTGCGGTCTATGCATTCCGCCGTTGCTCGAGCGCGAGGCGAACCGCCAGAGACGCCAGGACGAAACCCATGAAGTAGCGCTGAACCGCGAGCCATGCCGGGTTACGCGAAAACCACGATGCAATGCCGGCGGCCGAGAGCGCAATGAGCAGATTGACCGAAAAACTTATGGCGATTTGCGTCAGGCCGAGCACGATGCTCTGGACAAAAACGGAACCATGCCCGGAAGAAATGAATTGCGGGAGAATGGCAAGATAAAACACCGCGATTTTCGGGTTGAGCAAATTTGTCAGAAAGCCCATCAGAAAAAGTCTCGAGGTTGAATCGACCGGAAGGTCCCGGGCTTCGAACGGCGAGCGGGCGCCCGGCCTGACCGCCTGCCATGCCAGCCAGAGCAGGTACAGCGCACCGGCCCATTTAAGAACTTCATAGGCAAGGGGCACCGCAAGGAACAGCGCCGTCAAACCAACGGCGGCTGCAAACATGTGGACAAGAAATCCGGCAACCACGCCGAACAGCGATATGACACCGGCTGCGCGCCCCTGACTGATGGAACGTGAAATCAGGTAAATCATGTTCGGGCCGGGTGTTAATACCATCAGCAAAGCAGCGCCTGCGAATAGACATAGTTCATTGGCGGGAATCACGTGGTCTCCTTGTGCAAACGCCTAAAAACCGGTTTGAATGCCGGCATTTTACATCACGCATAATTCGCGTCCCGGGCCCAAAACCACGAAGGCCGCATGGATTTCTCCACGCGGCCTCGTTTTGCGATTTTTGCGGCTCGAACTATTTCTTCGGCTCGAACCCCGGATCGTAATGCGCGCCCGCCATCGTGCCGTCCGCGGCCATGCCATGAATGCCGTGCGACAGGTCCTTGACGGTGAAGAAGTACACGTCTTCGTCGTGCGTCGCCACCGTCGAATGCACGGTGTTCGCGGGGAAATACAGGAGCGTGCCCGGCCCGCACAGCTGCTCGGGCTGGTCGGCGATTTTCACGCGCAGCGTGCCCTGCACGATGTAGTTCCACTGCTCGTTCGGATGCAGGTGGGGCCGCGCGCCGGTGCCCTTCTCCTTGCGGATCAGGCCGCACTGCATGCGCTCGCCTTCGATCACCGGCCCGAACGCCGTCGAATAGCCGATGCCGGCATCCATGCCCGCCATCTTTCTCAGCTCGAATATGTATTTGCCGTTGCCGGCTTTGACCGCGCCTGCGTTCTTCGTGTTGTCTTTCGGTACTGCGCTCATAGCAATCTCCCGGTCTCATGAATCGTCATACCCGCGCAGGCGGGTATCCAGGAAATGATCTCCGGGTTCCTGCCTCCGCGGGAACGACGTGCTACTGGTTTATGCGTTGCAACTTACGCCGACACGTCGGCTTTGAGGCCGGCTTTTTCGACACCCGCCGCGCAGCATGCTTCGTCTTCGTCGCCCGTGCCGCCGCTCGCACCCGCAGCACCCAGGATATTGCCGGCCGCGTCCTTGATCAGCGCGGCGCCGGTTTGCGGCAGGAATTTGCCGTTGGCCGTGGCGGCCAGCGACAGAAAGAAATTCGGATTGTCTTTCGCGCGCTTGCCGAGCGCGCGGCTCGAGCAGCCCATCGCGACTGCGCCCCACGCCTTGCCGAGCGCCACGTCCATGCGGAACATGCTCGCGTTGTCTTCGCGCTGCGCCGACACGATGTTGCCCGCGGCGTCGAGCACGACGACGGCGAGCGGCTTGATTTTCATTTCGTGGGCCTTGGCGATCGCGCCTTCGATGATCGTGTTGGCTTGCTTCAAAGTGAGGCCGGACATGGTGTTCTCCGTGATGATTGGTGGGCCGGCAGTGGCGCGGCATTTAGCGCGCAACTGCGCATGGCGAAAAACGGCAACGGACTATACAAGCGGGGCGCCCGCACTGTCAATTTGCTTCCCCGCGGGTAGAATGCGGAAAGTTTGCGGCGAAATGAAAAGGTAAATACATACGTGAAGGGAGAAGGGGGAAGGGCGATCCCCTCACCCCAACCCCCTCCCCGGCAACGGGGCGAGGGAGACTTTTTCCCCTTCACCCTTCCCCCTTCCTCCTTCACGGCTTCTAAACCATGTCCAACGAACTGCATTTCCTGACCATCGCCGAAGCGTCCGAACTCGTCCGCACGCGCAAGCTCTCGCCGCTCGAATACACCGAGGCGCTGATCGAGCGGATCGAAACGTTCGAACCGCAGCTGAACGCCTTCATCACGCGCACTTTCGAGCTCGCACGCAAGCAGGCGCGCGCGGCGGAAGCGGAAATCGCGGCCGGCCGTCACCGCGGACCGCTGCACGGCATTCCGTTCGCGCTGAAAGACATCTACGACACGAAAGGCATCCTCACGTCGGGCGGCTCGAAGGTCTGCCAGGATAATATTCCCGACGCAGACGCCACGACCACGCGCCTCCTGCTCGATGCCGGCATGATATTGCTCGGCAAACTGCAGACGCACGAGTTCGCGCACGGCGGACCGTCGTTCGACCTGCCGTGGCCGCCATCGCGCAACCCGTGGCATCTCGAGCATTTCACCGGCGGATCAAGCAGCGGCTCGGGTGCGGCGCTCGCGGCGGGCATGGTGCCGGCGTCGCTCGGCTCCGATACCGGCGGCTCGATTCGCGGCCCGTCGTCGTTCTGCGGCCTGTCCGGATTGATGCCGACGTCGGGGCTGGTGAGCCGCGCCGGCGTGATCCCGAATTCGTTCACGTTCGATCATTGCGGGCCGATGGCGCGCACCGCCGAGGACTGCGCGATCCTGCTGCAGGCCATCGCGGGCTACGACGCCAAAGACGCGGGCAGCGTCACCGGTGAAATTCCCGACTACCGCGCGGCGCTTAAAGGCGGCATCAAGGGCCTGCGCATCGGCGTGCTGCGTCATTACTGGGAAAAAGACATGCCCGCGCATCCCGACCTTGCCAAAGCGATGGACGCGGCGGTCGGCGAATTCAAAAAACTCGGCGCGAAAGTCGAGGACTGCCAGACGCGCCCGCTGCAGGATTCGTTCGATACCAAGGTCGTCATCGCCGAGAGCGAGATCTATTCGATCCACTACGACAACCTCAAATCGCGTCCCGGCGATTTCGGCCGCGATTTTCTCGGGCGCGTGCTGCCCGCGTGCCTCTTTCAATCGTCGGACTACGTGCAGGCCTCGCGCGAGCACCGCCGCATCATCGCGTCGGTTCAGCCGCTCTACGAAAAATACGACGTCGTGCTCGCCGCCGGTTTCGGTCCGGCGCCGCGCCTCGACGCGCACAAGACCGTCAACTTCTGGCAAAAATCAAATGTCTTCACGCCGTCGAACGTGTGGGGCGGCCCGTCGCTCGCGTTGCCGGCGGGCACGAGCGGCGGCCTCCCGTTGGGCATGCAGATCATTGGCCGGCCGTTCGGCGAAGCGGCCGTACTGCGCGCCGGTCACGCATATCAGCAAGCGACCGACTGGCACACACACCATCCCGAACTCACGCCGGGCGCGCCGCAGCCGCAAGTGAGTCCCAAGGGCAACGAGCCGGTGGCCGCCGATCTCGACGCAAAAACGCGCGACTTCGTGCTGCGCACCGCCGAGCGTGCGGGATTGAAACTGAACGACGAGCAGAAAATGATTCTGCTCGAGACCGCACCCTTCGCGCTTGCAATGGCCGATCGCATCCGCAAGCCGCGCGCCCGCATGGAAGAGCCGGCGCTGGTGTTTCGATTCCCCAATTGAAACAGCGATTAAGTGATTGGGTGATTGAGCGATTGAGAAACCAAATCACTGAATCACTTAATCACCGAATCACTTAACCACTCACCACATGACCACTCAAGCCACCCCGTTGTGGGACAAGCAAAAGGAAGGCCGCACTTTCGCCCGGCTGCCCGTCACGACGATGCTGAACGGGGCCGAACTCGCCATTCCGCTGCATGTGATCACGGGGCGCAATCCGGGCCCGACGTTCGGCATCATCACCAACACGCACGGCGACGAATTCCTCGCGACCATCGCGATCCGCGAATTCATCGCCAAACTGGACACCGCGAAGCTCAATGGCCGCATCGTCCTCGTATCGGTCGCCAACCCGATGGCCACCGCCGGCTTCGGCCGCCTCACGCCCGAGCAGCACGGACGCACCGATCTGCACGAAGTCTATCCCGGCAACGCGCGCGGCAACACGACGCAGATGATCGCGGCCGTCATCACGGAACACGTGCTGCATCACGTCGACGCGCTGATCGACTTTCATTCGGGCGGCAGCGGCGGCCGGCTGCAGGCGCGCGTCGACTACAACAGCCAGGCGCCCGCGGCACTGAAAGCCAAAAACCTCGCGCTCGCGCGCGCGTTCGGCGCGCCGTTCGTGCACGAGAACGAATTTGCAGGATCGGCCGCGCACTACCTGAATTCACGCGGCGTGGTCGCCGTGAATCCCGAAGTCGGCGGCTCATATCTCGGCCCGGCGGCTTCGCGCTATTACACGGAAATGATGGTGAACGGCCTGACCGGCATGCTGCGCCATCTCGGCATGCTCGAAGGCAAGCCCGCACTTCCGCGACAGATTCAATTCGATACCAAGGCGCGGCGCGAGCTGCGGCCGCGCAACAGCGGTTACCTCGTCTCGCACTACGAAAATCCCGGGGACCTGGGCAAGCTCATCAAGGGCGGCACGCGGCTCGGCGAGGTGGTCGACCTGTATTCGTACGAAGTGATCGAGCAAATCGACGCGCCGTTCGACGGCTATCTTTTCTTCTCGCGCTATTCGGGCATGGTCGGCGCGGGCACGCAGGCGTTCGCGCTCGCGAAAGCGGCAGGCTCGAAGCTATCGGACTAGCGCCGCGGTTCTTGCATACCTTGATTAATTCGCTTCGCGCAGGATCTGCTCGCGCCGCCGCGACTCCGACACGAATTCCTCAAGATCGGGGTCGAGCGCGTTGCGGGCGGAAACGATGCCGACCAGCTTGCCGTTCTCGACCACCGGCAGGTGGCGGAAGCCGTTCTCGTGCATCACGAGCAGCGCGTAGCCGAACGACTTGTCGGGATGAATGACCGTCGGCGCCTTCGACATCACATCGGCCAGCGAGGTCGTCCTGGGATCGCGGCCCTTGGCGATGACGCGAAAGAGCGCGTCGCGCTCGGTAAAAATGCCAATCAGCTTTTTGCGCTCCACCACCAGCACCGCGCCGACCTTGCGGCGCGCCATCAGGTCGGCGGCTTTCCTGACCGTCGTCGCCGGCGGCGCCGTGACAAGTTTTTTCCGCTCCATCAGGGACCGGACGGATTGACCGAACATGGCGTGCTCCTCTCGCGTAAATTCCAGCGGGCTGCCGGGTCTATCGACAGGGTGGCTTGCGTCTAAAGGCGAAACGCGCCCGGCAAGCTTCGACCTGTCTCGCAGGTCCGACGCGAAGCATGATGTCGGCTTCCCGCAGCGCTTGGTTTGATCTGCGTCAATACGTACCGCTTTCGGGAATCAGGAAGTCAGGGCGGGAGGCGGCCCCTCCTGTAATGAGGAAGATAGGCTACGCGGGGCTGGCGCCCCGAACGGCTTTATTTCGCCGCCGCCTTCGGCGCGACGTAGCCTTCGGTTTCAAGCAATTGAAACAACCCGCCGGCCTGCATCAGCTTTCTTAACGCATCGGGCAGCGGTGCGGCCTTCAGAGCGGCACCGGTGCGCTGGTTGCGCACGGTGTAATCCTCGAACGACACTTCGGCGACGTCGCCCTCGTCGAATGCGGCCTCGATGCCCGGGCATTCGAGTGCAGGGAAGCCGAAATTCACGCTGTTGCGGAAAAAAAGGCCGTTGATCGATTCCGCGACGAGGCAGCCGAGCTTCAAATTGCGCAACGAACGCGCCGCCGGCCGGCTCGAGCCCATGCCGAAGTTGCGCCCGCCGATCAGGATGTCGCCCGGCTTGACGAGATCGACCCAGCCCGGACGGTTGGCGGAGAACACGAATTTCACCTGCTCTTCCGGCGTCAGGTAGAACGCGCGGTTCGGCAGGATCAAATCGGTGTTGATGTTGTCGGGAAATTTCCAGACGCTGGCGGTGAATTTCACTTTATCCCCTTGAGTTCTTTGCCACCGAGTTCACAGAGAACACTGAGAGCTGCAAATCCTCGCGGCTCGTTTACGAATTTCTCTGTGGCCTCTGTGCCCTCTATGGCTCGCCTTGTGTTTCTGTATTAATGCAGGAATTCCGCCGCGTTCGTGATGACGCCCTTGATCGCCGACGCGGCGACGGTCGCCGGCGACGCCATGTAGATTTTCGCGCTCGGGTCGCCCATGCGGCCTTTGAAATTTCGCGTACTCGCAGTGATGCAGACTTCGTCGGGGCCCAGCACGCCCATGTGCCCGCCGCCGCACGCGCCGCACGTCGGGTTGGTGATGACGGCGCCCGCTTCGACCAACGTTGCGATCACGCCGGACCGCAAAGCTTCGAGATAAACATGTTGCGAACCCGGCGTGATGATGAGCCGCGTCTTCGATGAGACCTTGCGGCCCGCGAGTACGCGGGCGGCGAGCGTCAGATCGTCGAGCGTGCCGTTGGCGCACGATCCGATGAAAGCCTGATCGACGCGCGTGCCGGCCACTTCGCCCACGCTGCGCGAATTTTTGAGCACCGAATCCGGCAGCGCCACGAGCGGATCGAGTTTGCTCAAGTCGATCGTGCGCTCGTCGAAATATTTCGCGTCGCGGTCGGGATGCACGGGCTCGATGTCGGTCTTGCCGCACGCACTCAGGTAATCGGCGAGCACCTTGTCGGCCTCGAACGTCGCGAACTCGCACGATAGCTCGGCGCCCATCGTCGACAGCGTTTTGCGCGCGCTCATCGACAGGTTGGCGATTCCCGGGCCGCCGAACTCGACGTTCTGCGTGGCGTGATCGCCGTACGTGCCGGCAATGTGCAGGAACACGTCTTTCGTCGTGACGCCATCGCGCAACGCGCCAGTCAATTCGTAACGTACGGTGCTGCCCACGCGGAACCAGGTTTCCCCCTTGGCCGCCGAATACATGACGTCGGGACCGCCGACGCCGCGCGCGATGCAGTTGAAGGCCCCCGCGCTGCACGTATGCGAATCGCTGCAGACAAGCACCGTACCCGGCAACGCATAGCCCTGGTCCGCGACTACCTGGTGGCAGATGCCCTGCGTGCCGCCGACGTCGTGAAAGCGCGCGATGTTGAATTTCTCGACGAACTTGCGCGCGGTGCGGTGCGCGCCCGCGCTCTGGATCGTCGGCGCCGGCACGCGATGATCGAGGATCACGACCACGCGCTCCGGATGCTCCATCTTCAGCACGTCCTGCCAGATGCTCGGCATGAAGTTGTTGTCGAACAGCACCACGGTGTCGACGGTTACCGTCACGAGGTCGCCCGCCGTCACGCGGTCGCGCCCGCTTTTCTTCGCGAGGATCTTTTCGGCTATCGTCATGCCCATAGTTTCAGCCTTTAAACCTGCATTACCGCCCAAAAGTTCTTGAACCGCCAAGGACGCAAAGGACGCGAAGAAAAACAAAACAGAACAATCGCTACTCACACCAACCGATCTTTCTTACGCGACCGCGTGTGGCTTGCCGGTCATTCTTCGTCTATCGTTTTTCGCCCTTCCTTTGCGTCCTTCGCGTCCTTTGCGGTGAAAGCTTTCGCCGTATGTATTAAGTCGCGAATTTCTTTTCGAGCTCGTCGAGCTCTTTCATGCCCATCAGGTCGTTCAACTCGTCAAACGAAGCGAGCAGATCGGGCCGGTCGACCACGCGGTTGTTTTTTACGACTTCTTCCTTGAACACCGCCATCGCGTTCATCATGCCTTTCAGCGCCGCAGTCGACAGGATGCGCGGATAGCTGACCCCGCCCACGCCCAGGTCCTGCAATTCCTTCGGCGACATCAGCGGCGTGGTTTTACGCGAGCGCATGCCGAGCCCCATGTTGACGATCAACGGCTTCGGGACACCCTTCGCGACTTTCGCGATGTCTTCCTTCGACAAGAGCGCGTCGGCGTACATGACGTCGGCGCCCGCCTCGGCATACATATTGAGCCGGCGGATTGCTTCGTCGACGCCGAGCGGCCCCGCCGCGTCGGTGCGCGAGACGATTACGAAATCGTGATCGCGTCTGGCATCGACCGCCGCTTTTACCTTCTGCACCATTTCCTCGGCCGGTATGCACGATTTGCCGGCCATGTGACCACAACGCTTGGGCCACACCTGGTCCTCGAACATGAGCGCCGCCATGCCGGCTTTTTCGAACGCGCGCACGACGAAGTGCACGGTCATCGCATTACCGTAACCCGTATCGGCGTCGGCGCGCAGCAAAAGATCGGTGCAGTCGGCGAGCCGCCGCGCGTTGTTGAGGTTCTCGTCGAACGTCATCACGCCGCGGTCGGCCCAGCCCATGCGGCTTTCCGACACGCCGGCGCCGGAAATCGACGCGGTCCTGAAACCCGACGCCTCGACCAGCCGCGCGGTATATCCGTCGTAGATGCCCGGCTGGATCAGGATTTCCGGTGCGTACATCAAATCCCTGAACTGCTTGCCTTTGCTCGCCATGAAGCGCTCCTTGGTTATCGTGTGTGGCCGGATTATTGCATATCGCGTCAGCCGCCCTCGCCCGCCTTCAGGCCGATGATGGCGACGAGCTTCTTCCATTTCGCGAGATCGTCGCGAATGCGCAGCGCGAACTCCGCGGGCGTGTTGGCGACGACTTCGCCGCCGAGCGCGGCGAGCCGCTCGCGCGCGTCCGCCGCCACGATGCCTTTTACCAGCGCCGCGCTCAGGCGCGCGACGATCTCGCGCGGCGTCGCCGCGGGCGCGATCACGCCAAACCAGCCGCTCGCTTCGTAGCCGGGCAGACCGGACTCGGCAACGGTCGGCAGCTCCGGCACCAGGGGAGACCGTTTGGCTCCGGTAATCGCCAGCGCACGCAGCTTGCCCGCCCTGACCTGCGGCATCAGCGTGCTCAAGTCGCCCGACATGAACTGCAACTGTCCCCCGAGCAGGTCGGCGACCGCCGGCGCGACGCCTTTGTACGGAACGTGCACGACATCGATCTTCGCGAACACCTTGAGCAACTCGGTGGCGAGATGCGTGGTCGAGCCGTTGCCCGGCGAGCCGAAGTTAAGCTGGCCCGGCTTCGCTTGCGCCAGCGCGATCAACTCCTGCACGCTCTTTACCGGCAGCGTCGGGTGCACCACCAGCACGAAAGGAAAACCGACCACCAGCGTCACCGGCGCGAAATCGCGAATGGGATCGTAGGCGAGACGCGTCGACAGGGCGGGCAGGATCGCGAACGGTCCCTGGCTGCCGACCAACAGCGTATAGCCGTCCGCCGGCGATCTTGCCGCAAGCTCGGCGCCGATCGCACCGCCTGCGCCGCCGCGATTGTCGACCACGACGGGCTGACCGAGCGCCACACTGATTTTCTGCCCGGCCACGCGCGCGACGTAATCGGCGCCGCCGCCTGGCGCGAAGGGTGCGATTAACCGGATCGGCTTGGTTGGATAGGGCTGAGCGGAAACGCAGGCACTGGCCAGCAGCAATGCAGTCGCGATAACAGTTCTGGACAAGGGAAAGATGGCCCGTCGGTTTTCGTCCACGCGGCGCCTTGCGCGCCGCGTCGGTAAGCGGGCAATTCTACTCCGGCCGACGCTGGACGCCAATTTGCGCTCCATCGAATATTTCAGCGCTGACACATTAATCCGCCCCGACATGAAATAAAATCACGTTCCGGCGGCGATACCCGGAGGAGGTCAGATCCATGAAAGTGAAACCAAGCACCCGCTTGCGGCAGTTGCTCGCGCAGAAAGAAACGCTCGTCAAACCCGGCGCGCACAACGCGCTCGCCGCGCGCATCATCGAGCAGGCCGGCTTCCCCTGCTGCGGAGTGACCGGCTACGGCGTGTCGGTCTCGCTGCTCGGCCGTCCCGACGTCGGCCTCACGACGATGTCGGAAGTGGTGATGGTCGCGCGTTACATCGCGCAGGCGGTGAATATCCCCGTGATCGCCGACGCCGACACCGGCTTCGGCAACGCCATCAATGTCATGCGCACGGTGGAGGAATTCATCGGCGCGGGAGTGGCCGCGATACATATCGAAGACCAGGTCGCGCCGAAACGCTGCGGGCATGTCGCCGGCAAGGAAGTCATATCGCCCGCCGAAATGGTCGGCAAGATCCGCGCGGCCGATCGCGTGCGGCGCGAACTCGATCCGGATTTTCTGCTGATCGCGCGCTGCGACGCGCGCGGCGTCGCCGGCGGCAGCGTCGACGATCTGGTGCGGCGCGCGAACGCGTACCTCGACGCGGGCGCCGACATGATATTTCCCGAGGCGCTGACGACCGAAGCGGAGGTCGAGCGCTGCGCGCGCGAAATCAAGGGGCCGCTGCATTACAACCGCACCGGCGTCTCGCCGCGTCTGACGCTTGCCCAGCTGAACGATCTCGGCATCGCGATCGTCAGCAATGCCACCGGGGCACTGCGCTCGTCGATGATCGCGATGTGGGACTATATGAACACTTTCGCCAAAGAGGACGTCGCGTTCGTCAAGGAATTCACCGAACGCCACCGCCAGCATCCGGCGGGCGACCTGCACGCATTCGTCGGCTTCGCGGAAATCAAGAAGTTCGAGCAGGAATTCCTGCCGGCCGACGACGTCGCGAAGAAGTACGCGGGCGCCGTAGGCTTTCAGCCCTGAAATCGGTGATGGGTGATGAGCGATGAGTAAAAGCGCGGATCGTTTTGCAATTGCGTTGCTGGCGATAGCAGCCGGCGCCGCCGCCGCGCAGGACTATCCCACCCGCCCGATCCGCATCATCGTCCCCAGCACCGCGGGCGGCAGCGTCGACACGCTCGCGCGCATGGTCGGCACGAACCTCTCCCAGCGCTGGTCGCAGCAGATCGTCGTCGACAACCGCTCGGGCGCGGGCGGCGTGATTGCGGGCGAACTCACGGCCAAGGCATCGCCCGACGGCTACACATTGATCATGGCGACAATATCGGCGATGGTCACCAATGTTAGCCTCGTGCGCAACCTGCCGTACGATCCGGTGCGCGATTTCGCGCCGGTTACGCTGGTCGCCTCGCAGCAGATCGTTCTGCTCGTGAACCCGGCGGTCCCGGCCAAAACCGTGCAGGAACTGATCCAGCTCGCCAAAGCGAAGCCCAAACAGCTTACGTTCGCGTCGGCGGGCAACGGCTCGGGCGGCCACCTGTCGGGCGAGCTCCTGAAAATACTCGCGGGCATCGATATCACGCACGTGCCGTACAAGGGCATCGCGCCCGCGATCGTCGACGTCATCAGCGGGCAGGTCACGATGACGTTCGCGAGCATTATTTCCGGCACGCCGCACATCAAGTCGGGCCGGCTGCGCGCGCTCGCGGTGACCGGAGCGCATCGTTCGCCGGCGCTGCCCGAGTTGCCGACGATGATTGAATCCGGCGTAAGGGGTTACGAGTCGAGCACCTGGTACGGCCTGCTCGCGCCGAAGGCAACACCGCGCGCCATCGTGACGAAGCTCAACCGCGAAGTGGTGGCGATCGTCAATCTGCCCGACATCAAGGCGCACCTGCTCGCGGAAGGCGCGGAGCCCGTCGGCAACACGCCCGATCAATTCGGCGAGATCATCAAGTCGGACATCGCCAAATGGGGCAAAGTCATCCGGTCCGCCGGGCTGCGCGCCGAATAGTTATTGCGCCGCCGCGAAATTTAACAAGTCGCTGCGGCGTGCGCCCAAGCGTGCGGAACCAATTGGAATTAATATACGTCAGATTTAATTGTCGCGAGCCGGCGAAAGGGACACCCTCTAAATGTTCAAGACGAAGCGCAACCGATTAATAATGATAGCGGCCTGCACCGCGCTGCTGGTGGCCGCGGTCTTCTGGCGCTCCGCATATCACGTGATAAAGGCGGCCGATTCCGCCAAGGCGGGGACCCCGGCCGTGCCGGTGGTGACCACGACGGTCAAGGAACAGGACGTGCCGACCTATCTGTCCGGCATCGGCTCCGTGACCCCGCTTTTCGCGGTGACGGTCAAAGTGCGCGTCGACGGCCAACTCGAGAAAGTAATGTTCAGCGAAGGCCAGGACGTCACCGCCGGCAGCGTGCTCGCGCAAATCGACCCGCGGCCGTTCCAGGCACAGCTGGAACTTGCGCAGGCGCAGAAGGCGCGCGATCAGGCGATGCTCGCGAACGCCATAGTCGACCTCGAACGCTACACCGTATTGTGGAAGCAGGACTCCATTGCGCAGCAGCAGGTCTCCACGCAGCAGGCGACAGTCGACCAGTTGAAAGCCACGGTGCAGGCCGACCAGGCCACGATCGACAACGCCAAGGTCCAGCTCGACTACACGACCATCCGCGCCCCGATCAGCGGGCGCACCGGCGTGCGCCTCGTCGATCCGGGCAATATCGTGCACGCCGCCGACAATACCGGCATCGTCAACATCAATCAGATCGATCCCATCGCGGTGCTGTTCACCCTGCCCGAGGACCGCTTCCAGGACATCAACCGCACGATACAGGAGTCCGGCCGCCGCGCATTGGAAGCGCAGGCATTCGCCCGCGAAGACAACAAGCTGCTGAACAGCGGCAAGCTCATACTCGTCAACAATCAGATCGACACGGCGACGGGCACCGTGCAATTGAAAGCGCAGTTTCCGAATGCCGCACACAAGCTGTGGCCCGGACAGTACGTGAATGTGCATCTGGTGCTGGGCACGCGTAGCCGCGCGGCCACGGTACCCGAGTCCGTCCTGCAGCGCGGACCCAACGGCCTGTTCGCCTACGTCGTCAAGGCGGATGATACAGTCGCCGTTCAGCCGCTGCGCGTCGCCCTGGTTCAGGATGGCACGGCGATCATAGAAGAAGGACTGCAAGCGGGCACCCGCGTCGTCACGGACGGCCAGTACAAGCTGAAAATCGGTTCGAAAATCGTCGAAGCGAAATCAGCCGCCGCAGCGCCGGGCAATTCGCAATCCGGGCCGCCGCCGAAGGACACCGCCGCAAAGAAAGCCGCCGGCCAGTGAATATCTCCGCCGCGTTTATTACCCGGCCGATCGGCACGTCGCTTCTCGCGGCCGCGTTGTTCCTGATCGGCGCAGTCGCGTGGCCGCTGCTGCCCGTGGCGCCGCTGCCGCAAGTCGATTTTCCAACCATACAGGTAAATGCGACCTGGCCCGGCGCGAGCCCGGAAACCATGGCGTCCAACGTGGCGACCCCGCTCGAGCGCTATTTCTCGCTGATCGCCGGGTTGACGGAAATGACGTCGACCAGCTATTACGGCTCGACCAGCATCGCGCTGCAATTCGATCTGAACCGCAACGTCGATGCCGCCGCGGTGGACGTGCTCGGCGCAATCAACGCGGCCGGCGGACAACTGCCCGCCAATCTGCCCAGCCCCCCGACCTATCGCAAAGTCAATCCGGCCGACCGCCCGATCCTGATTCTGGGCGCCAGTTCCGAGACACTGCCGCTCACCCAGGTTTCCGACTTTGCTGACAGCATCATTGCGCAACAGATTTCGCAGTTGTCCGGCGTTGGGCAGGTCAACATCTTCGGCCAGCAAAAGCCGGCGGTGCGCATCCAGATCGACCCCGGCAAGATCTCGAACCTGGGCCTGAGCCTGGAAGACGTGCGCACTCAGATCACCAATTACACCGTGAATTCGCCCAAAGGCGCATTCGACGGACCGAAGCAGAGCGTTACCGTTTACGACAACGATCAAATTTTTTCGACGCAGGCGTGGAAGAACGTCATCGTGGCGTACCGCAATGGCGCTCCGATACGCGTGAGCGATATCGGCGTAGCCGTCGACGGCCCGGAGAACGTCAAGCTCGCTGCGTGGGCTTTTGCGGGTGCGGACGCCGGCAAAAATGCGGAGTTGCTCGCCAATGGCCGCACGATACTGCTCGCCGTGATCAAGCAGCCGGGCGCAAACGTCATCGATACGGTCGATAACATCAAAAGGCTGATGCCGCGACTGCAGGCGGCGATCCCGCCGGGCGTCAAGCTTGGCATCGTGTCCGACCGCACCGAGACGATCCGCGCCTCGGTCGAGGACGTCGAATTCACGCTGGTGCTGACCATCGTTCTCGTCGTGATGGTGATCTTCATCTTCCTGCGCAACGTTCCCGCCACGCTGATTCCGAGCGGCACCGTACCGCTGGCGCTGCTCGGCACCGCCGCCGCCATGTACCTGATCGGGTTCAGCCTCGACAACCTCTCCCTGATGGCGCTCACGATATCGGTGGGCTTCGTCGTCGACGATGCGATCGTCATGCTCGAAAACATCTACCGCCACGTCGAAAAAGGCATGTCGCCCATGGAGGCCGCGCTGCAGGGCTCGGAGGAAATCGCCTTCACGATTATTTCGATATCGGTGTCGCTGGTCGCGGTGTTCATCCCGCTGCTGCTGATGGGCGGCATCATCGGCCGCCTCTTTCGCGAGTTTGCGTTCACCGTAACGCTCGCTATCGCAATATCCGTCGTCGTTTCGCTGACCCTTACGCCGATGTTGTGTTCTCTGTTCCTGCAGCATCACACCGGCGAAGTCCGCCACGGCCGCCTGTTCCTGTTATTCGAGCGCGCCTTCGACGCGATGCAGGGCGCCTACGAACGCACGCTGCGCGTCGTGCTCAGGCATCAGCCGCTTACGTTCGCCGTGTTTATCGCAACTGTCGTCGCCACGGTCGGCCTCTATATCGTGATTCCGAAAGGTTTCTTCCCGCAACAGGATACGGGCTTCATCCAGGGTATCGCCGAGGCGGGGCAGGACATCTCGTTCGCGGCGATGAGCCAGCGCATACTCGCGGTGGACGATATCGTGCGGAAGGACCCCGATGTGTACAGCGTCGGCAACTCCTACGGCGGGAATTCGTTGAATACCTGCAATTTCTTCATCACCCTGAAACCGCAGGCCGAGGGGCGCAAGGCGACCGCCGGCGAGATCATCGCGCGACTGCGCCGCAAGCTGGCGGCGGTCGAAGGCGTCACTTTGTACATGCAGGCCGCGCAGGACATCAACGTCGGCGGCCGGCTGGCGCGCACGCAGTATCAATATACGCTGACCGACGCGAACATCGCGGAACTGGGCGAATGGGCGCCAAGGATACTCGACAGGCTGCGCGAACTGCCGCAACTGACGGACGTGGTATCGGATCAGCAGACCAGCGCGGCGGCGATCAATCTCACCATAGACCGCGACCGCGCTTCAAGCTACGGCATTCCGCCCGCGACGATCAACGCGACGATTTACGATGCGATCGGCCAGCGCCAGGTGACGCAGTACTTCACCCAGCTGAACGCCTATCACGTGGTAATGGAGGTCACGCCGAAAATGCAGGAGGACCCCAGCCTGCTCGGCAAGATTTACGTCACATCTCCGACCAACGGAAAACAGATCCCGGTGTCCACCTTCGTCAAAATCGATAACACGAAAACCAACTATCTGACGATCAGCCACCAGGGGCAATTCCCCGCCATCACGATCTCGTTCAATCTGGCGCCAGGCGTCGCGCTCGGCGAGGCGGTCGACGCCATCCAGGCGGCGGTTCCCGGCATCGGGACGCCGGCGACCATCATCGGCAACTTCCAAGGCACCGCCCAGGCGTTCCAGAAATCGCTCGCCTCGCAACCGTATCTGATCCTTGCTGCGCTGATCGCCGTCTACATCGTGCTTGGACTATTGTACGAAAGCTACGTGCACCCGCTCACGATCCTTTCGACTTTGCCGTCGGCCGGCGTCGGCGCTCTGCTGATATTGATGGTGTTTGGCTACGAGCTGAGCGTGATCGCGCTCGTCGGCATCATATTGCTGATAGGGATCGTCAAGAAAAACGGCATCATGATGGTCGACTTCGCGCTGACCGCCGAGCGCGAGCGGGGGCTCACCCCCGAAGCTTCGATTTTCGAGGCCTGCCTGCTGCGTTTCCGCCCGATCATGATGACGACGATGTGCGCGATGCTGGCCGGCGTGCCGCTGATGCTCGGCACGGGAACGGGTTCTGAAATGCGCCGCCCCCTCGGATTCGCCATGGTTGGCGGGCTCGCGCTGTCGCAAATGCTGACGCTGTTCACGACGCCGGTCGTTTACCTGTATCTCGACCGCCTGAACAACCGGCTGCGCGGCAAGCAGCACGCACACGCAGCGGACGGCTTGCCGCCGGCCGCGCCGGCGACGCCCGGCCATCCGCCGCTCTGAGATTTATTATTTCACGCTGGAGAGCTGCGTCGCGCTCCAGCCGCCGCCGAGCGCCTGCACGAGCGTGACCGCCGCAGTGAGGCGCTGCCCCAGCAGGGTGACCGCCGTCGCTTCATTGTTAAGCTGCGCCGTCTGCACGACCACGACGCTCAGATAATTGACCGTCCCGGCTTTGTACTGGTTGAGTGTCAACTCGGTCGACTGGCGCGCGGCCTGCACCGCTTCCGTCTGCGTCGCCGCTTCCTGCTCGAGTATGCGCAACGCCGCCAGATTGTCCTCGACCTGCTGAAATGCGGTAAGCACCGTCTGCCGGTAGGTCGAGACGTTGGCGTCGTAAGCCGCCTGCGCCTGCTTCGATACTGCGCGGCGCGCGCCGCCGTCGAACAGCGTCTCCGCGAGCGCGGGGCCGACCGACCAGAAGCGGCTCGGTATGGTGAACCAGTCGGGCGGGCTGTTCGCGCGAAACCCGGTGGTGGCGGACAACGTAAGCGTCGGGAAATACGCCGCCTGGGCGACGCCGATCTGCGCGTTCGCGGCCGCCATCTGGCGTTCCGCCGCGGCGATATCGGGCCGGCGCTCGAGCAACTGCGAGGGCACCCCGGCCGGAATGGCGGGGATCTCGAGCGCGGTGTTCTCGGGCGGAATCGCCAGTTCCGCCGGCGACTTGCCGATCAGGATCGCGATCGCATGCTCGACTTGCGCGCGCTGCACGCCGACGTCGATCGCCTGCGCCTGCGTGCTCTTCAGTTGCGTGTCGGCCTGCACGAGTTCGACGCGCGCCGCCACACCCGCGTTGTAACGGTTGCGCGTAAGGTCCAGCGATTTCTGATAAGCGGCCACCGACTCGTCGAGCAGCCGCTTGCGCGCATCGAGCACCCGCAGTTGAAAATAATTGATCGCAAGCTGCGACTGCGCGAGCAGGCGCGCGTTGGCGACGTTGGCAGCACTCGTCTGAGCGTTCGCAACGTTGCCCTCGATCGTGCGCCGCACGCTGCCCCACAAGTCAGGCGCCCACGAGGCCGTCAACGGCAGATTGTAGACGTTGACCGGCACGGTGGAGTTGCCGGACGTCCCCGCGACGTTCGGCGAACGACTGCGCGTCGCGGTGGCGGATATCGCGAGCGTCGGCCACAAGCCCGCGCGCGACTGTTCGACGAGCGCCTCGGCCTGGCGCAATTTCGCCTCGGCGAACCGCACGTTCTCGTTCGACACGTTGACCTGGTCGGCGAGCGCGTTCAGCCTGGCGTCGCCGAAAATCTCCCACCACTGGCCGCGGCTCACCGCATCGCTCGGCTGCGCGGGCTTCCAGTCGCCCGCTTCCTTGAACGCAGGAGCCGTCGGCGCGGGCGGGCGGACGTAATTCGGTCCGACCATGCAGCCGCCAAGCAGCGCGAAGGCCCCGCACGCAAACATGCCCGCACTAAAGTAGTTCGACTTCATTCAACCTCCAATGCAACCTGGCCCGTCCTGCGGTCCCACACGCGCTGGCACCACAGGCGGAACCGGTCGAGATAAATATAGACTACCGGCGTCGTATAAAGTGTCAGTAACTGGCTCAAAATCAGGCCGCCGACGATCGAGATGCCGAGCGGCTGGCGCAGTTCCGAGCCGTCGCTGAAACCGATTGCGAGCGGGACTGCGGCCAGCAACGCCGCCATCGTCGTCATCATGATCGGACGGAAACGCAGCAGGCAGGCCTCGAAAATGGCCTCTTCGGGACTCTTGCCGTATTTGCGTTCGGTCTGCAGCGCGAAATCGATCATCATGATCGCGTTCTTCTTGACGATGCCGATGAGCAGGATCACGCCGATCAACGCGATAATACTGAACTCGGTGTGGAACAGCAGCAATGCGATCAATGCGCCGACCCCGGCCGACGGCAGCGTCGACAGTATTGTAACCGGATGCACGTAACTTTCGTACAGCATGCCCAGCACGATGTAAACGGCGATGATCGCGGCCAGGATCAGCCACGGCTGGCTGTCGAGACTCGACTGGAACGTGCGCGCCGTGCCCTGAAAGGTGCCGTTGATCGACGTCGGCACCCCGATGCGCGCCATGGTGTTGTTGATCACCTTGACCGCGTCTGACAGCGACACGCCGACGTTCAGATTGAAAGTGATCGTCGATGCCACGAATTGGCCCTGGTGGTTGACCGCGAGCGGCGTATTGGTCGGCGCATAGTACGAAAAGGCCGACAGCGGAACCATGGTCTCCGCGGACGTGCTGATGGCGTTGGCGAGGGTGGTCGCCCCGCCGCTGCTGGCGTTGCCGCCGGTGGCGGTCGTCGCCGTCACGCAACCATAGACCGTGACCGTAATGCACCCGCTGGTAGTGGCCGTGATGTTGCCGCTGGTGGTGCGCGTGACGCTGCTGCCGTTCGCGACGGTGGTGAGCCCGCTGGCAGCACCATTGGTATTCCTGATCGGCGCGGCGCGCACGTAGATGTCCTTGAGCGACTCCGGGCTCTGCCAGTATTGCGGCGCGACTTCCATCACGACATGGTACTGATTGAGCGCCGAGTATATCGTCGACACCAGCGACTGGCCGAACGCGTCGTTGAGCGTGGCGTCGATCTGCCGGGTGGTAATGCCCATGCGTCCGGCGGTGGGCCGGTCGATCATCAGGGTCGTCTGCAGACCCTTGTCCTCCTGGTCGCTGCTGACGTCGGCAAGCTCCGGGACTTCGGCAAGCGCGCGCTGCAGGCGCGGCGCCCACGTACGCAGCTGGGTCACGTCGTCGGCCTGCAGCGTGAACTGGTACTGCGCATTGCTTTGCCGCCCGCCGACGCGGATGTCCTGCACTGCGACCAGAAACAGGTTGGCGCCGGGCTCCTTGTTCAGTTTGATGCGCAGCCGCGCGATGACCTGATCGGCGGACTCCTTGCGCTCGGCGCGCGGCTTCAAAGATATAAACATGAAACCGCCGTTGCGCCTGCCCCCGCCGGTAAATCCCGTCACGCTGTCGATCGCCGGATCGCTTTGAATGATCGCGACGAAATCGGCCATTTTCTGGCGCATTGCCTGGAACGAGATGCCCTGATCGGCCTGGATGGTACCGATCAGGCGCCCGGTATCCTGCTGCGGAAAAAACCCCTTGGGTATGATGATGTACAGAAACACGTTGAGGCAGACGGTGACGGCGAGTATCGAGACGATAAACCGCGGATGGCGCAACGCCCAGCCGAGGCTATCCTTGTAATGCCGCAACGCCCAGCCGAATGCGCGTTCGCTCGCCATGTATACCCGGCCGTGGCCGCCTTTTGACTCCGGCCTGAGCAATCGCGCGCACATCATCGGCGTCGTGGTGAGCGACACGACGAGCGAAATCAGGATCGCGACCGAGAGCGTAACGGCAAATTCGCGGAACAGGCGGCCGACGATACCGCCCATCAGCAGGATCGGCAAAAACACCGCAATCAGCGATATGCTCATCGACAACACCGTGAAGCCGACCTCGCGCACGCCTTCCAGCGCCGCTTCGAACGGCGTCGATCCGCGCTCGATATGACGCGACACGTTCTCGAGCACCACGATCGCATCGTCGACCACGAACCCCGTCGCCACCGTGAGCGCCATCAGCGACAGGTTGTTGAGACTGAAACCGCACAGGTACATGGCGCCGAACGTGCCGACCAGCGACACCGGCACCGCGACGCTCGGGATCAGCGCCGCGCGCCAGTTGCGCAGGAACAAAAAAACGACCACGATCACCAGCAGCATCGCGATCAGCAGCGTGCGCTCGACTTCGCGCAGGCTGGCGCGGATCGTGGTGGTGCGTTCCATCACGACATTGAGATCGATCGCGCTGGGGATGGACGCCTGCAGTTGCGGCAGCAGTTCGCGCACGCGGTCGGCGGTTTCGATGATGTTGGCGCCGGGCTGGCGGTACAGAATGACGAGCACGGCCGGCTTGCCGTTCGAAATGCCCGCGTTGCGCAGGTCCTGCACCGAGTCGACGACCTCGGCAACGTCCGCGAGCTTCACCGCGGCGCCGTTGCGGTAGGCCACGATCAGCGGCATGTATTCGCTCGCGAGCTTGGCCTGGTCGTTGGCGTAGATTTGCCAGTTGCGGTCGCCGGCTTCGACGTTGCCTTTGGGCCGGTTGGCGTTGGTGGCGCCGATCGCGGTGCGCACGTCTTCGAACCCGATGCCGTATTTGTTCAGCGCCAGCGGGTTCAACTCGACGCGCACCGCGGGCAGCGAGCTGCCGCCGACGGTGACCTGGCCGATGCCCGAGACCTGCGACAGCTTCTGCGCGAATATGGTCGACGCCGCGTCGTACATCTGGCCGCGATCGTAGGTGTCGGAGGTCAACGCGATGATCATGACCGGCGCATCGGCCGGATTGACCTTGCGATAGGTCGGGTTGCTCGGCATGCCGGTCGGCATCAGAGCGAGCGCGGCATTCAGCGAAGCCTGCACGTCGCGCGCGGCGCCGTCGATGTCGCGGTTCAGATCGAATTGCAGCGTAATGCGCGAGTTGCCGAGCGAGCTCTGCGAGGTGATTTCGGTAACGCCGGCGATGCGCCCCAGCGCGCGCTCGAGCGGTGTTGCGACCGTCGCAGCCATCGTCTCCGGGCTCGCGCCCGGCAGCGACGCCGACACCGAGATCGTCGGGTAATCGACCTGCGGCAGCGGCGCAACGGGCAGGAGCTTGAACGCAATCGAACCGGCGAGCGCGAGCCCGATGGTCAGCAGCGTGGTCGCCACCGGCCGGCGGATGAACGGTTCCGAAATGTTCATGGCCGTTCGTTTTCCGCCGCCCGCGGTCCCCCGCCGTCGACACGCTTCTCGACGCGCCGCGCCAGACGGTCGAAAGCGAGATAGATTACCGGCGTCGTAAACAGCGTGAGCAACTGGCTCACGATCAGGCCGCCGAACATCGTGATCCCGAGCGGATGGCGCAATTCGGAGCCGACGCCGCCACCCAGCATCAGCGGCAATGCGGCGAACAACGCCGACATCGTCGTCATCAGGATGGGACGGAAACGCAAGAGGCACGCCTGATGGATCGCATCACGCGGCGACTTGCCCTCCCGGCGCTCGGCATCGAGCGCGAAGTCGATCATCATGATCGCGTTCTTCTTGACGATGCCGATCAGGAGAATGATACCGATGATGCCGATGATGCCCAGGTCGCTGCCCGAAATCAGCAGCGCCAGCAAGGCGCCGACGCCGGCCGACGGCAGCGTCGACAGTATGGTCACCGGATGGATGTAGCTCTCGTAGAGCACGCCCAGCACGATATACATGGTGATAATGGCCGCCAGTATCAGCAGCAGCGTGTTGCCCAGCGACGCGCGAAACGCGAGTGCTGCGCCCTGGAAGCTGGTGCGCACGCTCGCCGGCACCCCCAGTTGCGTTTGCGTCGCCTCGATCGCCTTGACGGCGTCGCCGAGCGACGCGCCGGACGCGAGATTGAACGAGATGGTCGCCGCCGGGAACTGGCCCAGATGATTCACGACGAGCGCCGCGGGCAATTCCGTCACCTTGGCCACCGTATCGAGCCGCACCTGGGTGCCGAACGAGGATGCGACGAACAGCTCATTGAGGACTTCGGGACCTTTGCGGTACTCGGGTTTGACTTCCAGCACCACGCGATACTGGTTCGACTGCGTGAATATGGTCGATACCAGCCGCTGCCCGAAGGCGTCGTAGATCGTATTGTCGATGGTCGCCGGCGTGATGCCGAGCCGTCCCGCGGTGTCGCGGTCGATCTCCACGAACGCCTGCAGGCCCTGGTCCGACAGGTCGCTCGCCACGTCGGTGAGTTGCGGCAGGCGCGTCATCGCGTCGACCAGCTTGTGCACCCACGTATTGAGTTCGGCAGGGTTCGCGGTCTCGACGGTGAATTGAAACTGCGTGCGGCTCACGCGGTCCTCGATGGTCAGGTCCTGCACCGGCTGCATGTACAGCGAAATACCTTCCACCGCCGCGATGCGGGGCCGCAGCCGCTCGATCACCGCGCTGGCGCCCGGCCGTTGGGAATGGGGCTTAAGGTTGATCAGCACGCGCCCGCTGTTGAGCGTCGTGTTGGTGCCGTCAACGCCGATGAACGACGACAGGCTGTCGACCGCCGGGTCCTCGAGGATGGCCTTGGCGAGCGCCTGCTGGCGCTCGCCCATCGCCGCGAAAGATATCGACTGCGGCGCTTCCGAAATTCCCTGGATCACGCCGGTGTCCTGCACCGGGAAAAAACCTTTCGGCACGAAAACGTACAGCAGCACGGCGACCGCGAGCGTGCCGATCGCGACCAGCAGGGTGAGCCCCTGGCGGTCGAGCACCCAGTTGAGCATCACGCCGTAGCGCGCGATGACGCGATCGAACCACGCGCCGGATGCGCGATAGAACCGGCCCTGTTCGGCTTCGGGCGTGTGGCGCAGCAGGCGCGCGCACATCATCGGCGTCAGCGTCAACGACACGACCGCCGAGATCAGGATCGAGACCGCGAGCGTGATCGCGAATTCGCGAAAGAGGCGCCCGACCACGTCGCCCATGAACAAGAGCGGGATCAGCACGGCGATCAGCGAAATCGTCAGCGAAATGATGGTGAACCCGATCTGCTCGGAGCCTTTGAGCGCCGCCTCCAGCGGCGCGTCGCCCTCTTCGATGTAGCGCGCGATATTCTCGATCATCACGATCGCATCGTCGACCACGAAGCCGGTCGCGATCGTCAGCGCCATCAGCGTGAGATTGTTGATGCTGAACCCGGCGAGATACATGAAGCCGAAAGTGCCGACCAGCGACAGCGGCACCGCGATGCTCGGGATGATGGTCGCCGCGACGTTGCGCAAGAACAGGAAAATCACCATCACCACCAGCGCGACCGCCAGCAGCAATTCGAACTGCACGTCCCGCACCGAGGCGCGGATGGTGGTGGTGCGATCGGTCAGCACGGCGACGTCCATCGCCGCCGGCAGCGAATTCTGCAGCTGCGGCAACAGCGCCTTCACGCGATCGACGACCTCGATCACGTTCGCCCCCGGCTGGCGCTGGATATTGAGGATGACCGCCGGCACGTCGTTCATCCACGCGGCGAGCCGCACGTTCTCCGCGCCGTCGACCACCTCGGCGACGTCCGTCAGATAGATCGGCGCCCCGTTGCGGTACGCGATGATGATGCCGCGGTAATCCGCAGCCGAGCGCAACTGATCGTTGGCGTCTATCGTGGAAGCGCGTTGCGGCCCGTCGAAACTGCCCTTGGCCTGGTTCACGTTGGCCGCGGAAATCGCGGTGCGCAAATCCTCGAGGCTCAGGCCGTTGGCGGCCAGCGCCTTGGGGTTCGCCTGCACCCGCACGGCCGGGCGCTGGCCGCCGCTGATGCTGACGAGGCCCACGCCGGCGATCTGGGAAATCTTCTGCGCAAGCCGCATGTCGGCGATATTCTGAACGTCGGTCAGCGCCATGCTCTTCGACGTGATGCCAAGCGTGAGTATCGGCGTGTCGGCCGGATTGACTTTGTTGTAGACCGGCGGCACCGGCAAATCCGACGGCAATAAATTGCCGCCCGCATTGATCGCGGCTTGTACTTCCTGCTCCGCGATGTCGAGACTCAATTCGAGATTGAACTGCAGCGTGATCACGGACGCGCCGCCGGAACTGGTCGACGACATCTGCTTCAGGCCCGGCATCTGCCCGAACTGGCGCTCGAGGGGCGCCGTCACCGACGACGTCATCACGTCGGGGCTGGCGCCCGGATAGAACGTGACGACCTGAATCGTCGGATAATCGACCTCGGGCAGCGCCGACAGCGGCAGTTGCCGGTAGGCGAGCAATCCCGACAGCACGATGGCAACCATCAATAACGAGGTCGCCACCGGGCGCAGTATGAACAGGCGCGAGGGATTCATCTAGAGTGCCTAACACAATGAAACACGCGTGCGTTGCTGCCAGAATTGGTGATGGCAAGGCGCCCGGTGAAGGCAATAGTCATTCTATTGCCAAGACGAGCAACGCGGCCAGCGCCGATTCTGGCTGCAACCCTAAAGGGCTGGCACGAGTTTTGGCCCAGCACATTGTCGCAAGCCACTTGCTTAGAATGACTAAGCGGCATGTCTTGCTTCGCGTTCTGAGCCAAAATCGTGACAGCGCATCGCGCGTTTCATGGTGTTAGGCACTCTTAGCTCCGGCGTTTATTCGGCCGCTTTCTCTCTTTTCCAGCCGCCGCGCTTTCTGCCGCCCTCTTTCTGGCCATCCGCGGCTTTGTCGCCATCCGCCTTGCCGCTACCTTTGTCACCGGCGCCCTTGTCGCCGCCGCTTTTGTCAGTGCCGCTTTTGTCGATGCTGTTTTTTTCGGTGCCGCTTTTATCGCCGCCGCTTTTATCGCCGCCGCTTTTGTCACTGCTGCTTGTATCGCCGCCGTCTTTGTCGCCACCCTTGCGGCGCCCGCCGCCTTTTTTCCTCGTCCCGTCGCCGCCTCTGGCCGCCGCGGGGTCTCGCGACGTCGGCTCGACCTTAGCGCCCTCGCGCAGGCGGTCCGTGCCGTCGATGACCACCGCTTCGCCGGCGTCAACGCCCGACTCGATGACCGTGGCGTCACCTTCCGCCGGCCCGATCTTGACCTTGCGCAACGTGACGGTGTTGTCCGCCTTTACGACGTATACGTAGATGCCCTGGGCGCCGCGCTGGACCGCCGCGCTCGGCACGGTCGTGGCATCGTGCCGGATGTCGACCAGCATGCGCACGTTCACGAACTGGTTCGGAAAAAGACCGTTGTCGTCGTTCGGAAACTGCGCCTTCAGACGCACGGTGCCCGTCGTGGGATCGATCTGATTGTCGACGGTCAAGAGCGCGCCGGATGCGAGCTTGACCTTTTGCTCGCGGTCGTACGCTTCGACCGGCACGCGCTGTCCCGCCTTCAACAGCTTCAGCACGACCGGCAGGTTGTCCTGCGGAATCGTGAACAGCGCCGTGATCGGCTGCATCTGCGTGATAACGACGATGCCGGTCGCATCGCTCGCGTGCACGATGTTGCCGGTATCGACCTGGCGCAAGCCGAGGAGGCCGGGAATCGGCGCAGTCACGCGCGAGTAAGTGAGCTGCAGCCTGGCGTTGTCGACCTGCCCCTGGTCGAGCTTGACCGTGCCCTCGTACTGGCGCACCAGCGCTTCCTGCGTGTCCACGAGCTGTTTCGCGATCGAATCCTGCGCGAGCAGCGTGCGATAACGGTCGAGATCGATGCGCGCGTTGGCGAGCAGCGCCTGGTCGCGCACCATCATCCCCTCGACCTGCGTCAGCGCAGCCTGGTACGGGCGCGGGTCGATTTCCGCGAGCAGATCGCCTTCCCTGACGACCTGGCCCTCGCGGAATAAAACGCGCATCAACTGGCCGTCGACCCTGCTTCGCACGGTCACGGTCTTGAGCGGCAACACGGTGCCAAGGCCGTTCAGGTACACGTTGACGTCGGCCGTTTTCGCGGGCACCGCCACGACCGGCGTCGCGCGGGTGGGGTCTCCGCCGCCGCGCTTGCCTGCCTGCTGCGCGCCGGGGAGCGGCTGCTGCCACCGCATGTAAGTCCAGACCACCAGCAGCGTGACAACCGCCACCGCGGCCACCGCGACAAGCAGCCGCTTCCAGTTTGATGCCAGCCAGTTATCAGATTGCATATGGCCCGTTCTCTTTTTCTAATTTGCCGGTCCCGGCAATCGGGAATCGGCCGGCAATCATAGTGGAAATGCGGTGCCTGCGGGATTCCGCGACGTCCCTCAAACGCGATACTACCGAATCTGCAATCCGCACCGGGTAACAAAGTGTATCAAACCAAGCCTCGCGGGATTATATAGCGGGGAGTCGACATGCTTTGTACCCCACCGCACAAAGGGACCGCCTGGTGAGCCGTGCTAGGATATCGCCGCACTTTGGGCAAAAAACTTTCAAGGACGTTAGCATGCGTCATTTCGTCGTCGGCACCGCGCTGTTCGCCGCCCTGTTCAATGCGGCAATTCCCGGCGCGTTGGCGCAGCCTTATCCGACCAAGCCCGTGCGCATGATCGTGCCGTTCCCGCCGGGCGGCGCGACCGACCTTCTAGCGCGCGTGGTCGGGCAAAAACTCGGCGAAAGTCTCGGTCATCAGGTGGTGATCGACAACCGGCCCGGCGCGGGCGGCACGATCGGGTCACGCCTGATGCTCGATGCGCAACCCGACGGCTATACGATATTGATGTCGAGCGTCAGCACGCACGCGATCGGGCCGCATCTCTACGCGAAGCCGCCGTACGATCCGACCACGGATTTCACCGCGATCACCGAAGTCTCGGTCACACCGACTGTGCTCATGGTATCGGCCACGCTGCCGGTCGGCACGCTGAAGGAATTCATCGCGCTCGCCAAAGCGCGGCCGGGCAAACTCAATTACGGTTCGTCGGGTGTGGGCACCCAGTTTCACCTGTCGGGCGAATTGCTGAAGTTACTCACCGGCATCGACATGGCGCACATTCCGTACAAGGGCACGGCACTCGTGTACCCGGATTTATTCTCGGGCCAGGTGTCCATGATGTTCGACACTCTGTCGGTCGCGATCCCGTTCATCAAGGCGGGACGCGTGAAGGCGCTCGGCATCACAGGCGCGATACGCTCGCCGGCGCTGCCCGACGTACCGACGATCGCCGAAGCCGGCGTCGCCGGTTTCAACGCCGATTTGTGGCTCGGCATCTGGGGACCAGCCAAACTGCCGCGCGACATCACCGACAAGCTGTCGTCGGAAATCGCGAAGCTGCTCAAACTTCCCGATGTCAGGGAGCGCCTCGCGGCGCAGGGCATGGAACCGGTCGGCAACACACCGCTTGAGTTCGCGGAATTCGTGCGCCGCGAAAACGCGCAGTGGTCTAAGGTGGTGAAATCGGCCGGCGTTAAAGCGGAGTGACTATAAAATCTTGAACCGCCAAGGACGCGAAGGACGCAAAGGAAAAACAAACTGCAAGGGAAAGCATCAAAAAAATGGCTTTTGACTTTACTTTGCGACCTTCGCGTCCTTTGCGGTCAAAGAATTGTCTTTAGTACTAATTACCAGGCGGTAGAGCCGCCGTCGACCGGAATGACGGCGCCGGTCATGAAATTCGACGCGTCGGATGCAAGCAATACCGCAATGCCTTTGAGATCGTCGTCGCCGCCGGTGCGATTGAGCGGGATCTCGCGCAATATCTGCTCCGCGTTCTTGACGAACATTTTTTCGTTGATCGGCGTGACGAAGAAGCCGGGACAGATCGCGTTGACCTGGATGTTGTGCTGCGCCCACTTGACCGCGAGATCGCGCGTGAAATTGACGAGCGCGCCCTTGCTCGTGCCGTAGGCGATCGAGTTGTAGGCTTTGGGGTTGCGCCCGACCAGACCCGCGATCGATGCGATGTTGATGATCTTGCCGCGCTTCGCCTTGATCATCTCGCGGCCCAGCGCCTGCGCACATAAAAACGGCGCGGTGATGTTGAGGTCGAGCACCTGCTGCCAGCGTTCGAGCGGCATGTCCTCGGGCGGCGCTACCCACGCACGGCCTGCATTATTTACGAGTACGTCGACGCGCGCGAATTTTTTCAGCGTTGCGTCTTTCAGCGCCTCGACCTGATCGGGCTTGGTCACGTCGCACCCGACGGCCAGCGCCTTGACGCCGAGCTTTTCGATTTCGTGCGCCGCAGTCTCGCAGTTTTCCAGCTTGCGCGAGCAAATCACGATATGCGAGCCCGCCTCCGCGAGCGCGTGCGCCATCTGCAGGCCGAGGCCCGTCGCGCCGCCGGTGACCACGCTCACGCGCCCGGTCAAATCGAATAGTTGCTTGATGTTTGACACGTTGTTCCTCTTTGCCTTTGCTCAAGTTATTGAGCGATTAAGCGATTAGGTGATTGAAAACCAAATCACTCAATCGCTTAATCGCCAAATCACTGCCCTTTAAGCAGCTGCGCAGCAATTATATTTCTCTGTATCTCCGAAGTGCCTTCGTAAATGCGCACGATGCGCGCGTCGCGGTAGGTGGTTTCGATGCCCGCCTCGCGCATGTAACCCATGCCGCCGTGAATCTGCACCGCGGCGTCGACGACTTTGCCGAGCGCTTCGGTCGCATAAAGTTTCGCCATCGCCGCCTCGAGCGTGCCGCGCTCGCCGCGCATCAGCGTGTCGATGCCGCGCCGGGTCAGCAGACGCGCCGCGTCGCGCTGGACCGCCATGTCCGCGAGCATCCACTGCAATCCCTGGTACTCGGCGAGTTTGTGGCCGCCCTGACTGCGCACTTTCATATAGTCGGCGCTGCGGGTGATCAATTTGTCCATCATGCCGCAGCAACGCGCGGCGACGGTGACTCGCCCGGCGGTGAGCGTCTTCAACGCCTGCACATAACCCATGCCTTCGGCGCCGAGCAGATTTTCCGCCGGCACTTCGCAGTCCTGCATGATGACTGGCGCGGTCGTGCAGCCGTGCATGCCCATCTTCAATTCGTTCTTGCCGACCGACAGCCCCTTGAATCCGCGCTCGAGGATGAACGCCGAAATGCCCTTGACGCCTTTGCTCTTGTCGGTGACCGCCATCATCGTGAACACGCTCGCGACCGGCGCGTTGGTGATGTAGATCTTCTCGCCGTTCAGCACGTAGCGATCGCCCTTTTTCACGGCGGTCGTGCGCATCGCCGCGGGATCGGAGCCTGCCTCGGCCTCGGTCAGCGCGAAACAGCCGACCCATTCGCCGGTCGCCATGCGCGGCAGGTATTTTTTCTTCTGCAGCTCGTTGCCGAGCGCCGTGATGCCGGTCGTGCTGATGCCCGTGTGGTTGCCGATCAGCGTCGCGAAGCCGTAATTGGTCGACCCCATGACCTCTTCGATCGCGCATTTGCCCGCGAGGTCGAGCCCGATGCCGCCGTACTGCTCCGGTATGGTGAGGCCGAAAAGTCCGAGCTCACGCGTCTTTTGCAGGAGATCGTCGGGTATCGCGTCGTTCTCCTCGATCCAGCGCGAACGCGGATCGACTTCCTTCTGCAGGAAGCGCCGCAGTTCGTCGCAGAGTTGAGTGACTTCAGTTGAGGTCTGCATGAGTTTTCCTAAATCCGAAAACGAAAAGCGTAGCCACAGAGAGCACAGAGGAAAAGCAAATCGGGACTATACGATTAATTCCGCGGTTTTGGCATTTCTCTGTGCCCTCTATGAACTCTGTGGCTACTGTTTTTGAAGTGGCTTGATCAAGGCATCGCCCGCCTTCACGCCTTGGCCCTTCGGAAACACGAACAGCGGATTGATGTCGAGTTCGGCAACAACGTCCTTGAGATCGATGGCGAGCGCGGACAGCCGCACGATGGTATCAGCAAGCGCATCGATGTCGGCGTGCGCAGCACCGCGTGCGCCGGTGAGCACCGTGTAGCCCTTGATCTCAGCGATCATGTCGAGCGCGCCGGCCTTGGTGACTGGCGCGATGCGGAACGCGACGTCTTTGAGAACTTCAGCAAAGATGCCGCCGAGCCCGAACATCACGGCCGGCCCGAAGAGCCTGTCGTTGGTGACGCCGAGGATCGCTTCGATCCCGCCGCTCACCATCTCCTGCACCAATACGCCGTCGATGCGCGCATCTTTCTTGTAGGCTTTGGCATTGCGCAGGATTTCGTCATACGCACTTACCACGTCGGCGTCCGACGCAAGGCCGAGACGCACTGCCTTAGCTTCGGTCTTGTGCGAGATGTCCGGCGACTGCACCTTCAACACGACCGGGTAGCCGATGCGTTGCGCGAGCGCGACGGCCTGTTCGCGGCTTGTTGCGAGTTCTTCCTTCGTGATGCCGATACCGTAATGCGCGAGCACCTGTTTGGCCGCGAACTCGGTGACGTCATCGGTCTTGCCGGCGAGCATCTTGCGCGCGTCAACACTCGTGATCGCAGGAACCGTCTCCGCACGCAGTCCTTCCGCGCGACGCAACGCTTCGGCGTACCACGACAGCGCCGACAGCGCGCGCCCGCAGCGCACCGGCGACTTGTAGTGCGGGATCTTTTCCGCCTCGAGCATCGCGTAAGCTTCCTGCGCGACGGAATCGCGCGCGCTCCACGTGAGGAATATCGGCTTTTTGCTGTGTTTCGCGACGGCAACTATTTCGCGCGCGACACTCGCCGCGAGATCGCCCATCAGCGACGCGTTGATCATCGCGATCGAATCGACGTTGGGATCGTCGAGCACGGCGTTCAGCGTGCGGCTGATCATCGTAAGGTCGCTGAAGATCGCGGCGGTCACGTCGATCGGGTTCACGAGCGAGCCGAAAGACGGCACGATGTCGCGCAGCTTTTCCGTGGTCGCGGCGGAGAGCTGCGGCACCTGCATGCCGCGGCCCACGCATTCGTCGGTCATCAGGATGCCGGCGCCGCCGGAAATCGTGATGATCGCGACGCGGTTGCCCGCGGGCAGCTTGCCGCACTGGAACGCACGGCTGTAATCGATCACGTCCTGGATATCGTCGACCTGGATGATCCCGGCTTGGCGGAATGCGGCTTTGTACAGCGCCATCGCGCCGCCCAGGTTCGCGGTGTGCGAGGCGGCGGCCTTCTGGCCCTGCTCCGTGTTGCCGACCTTCCACGCGAAGATCGGCTTCTTTTTGGCGAGCGCGCGGTTGCCGATTTCGATCAGGCGGTGCGCGTCTTTCAGGCCCTCGATGTAGCACGCGATGATGTCGGTATGCGCGTCGTCGATAAAGTAGTTGATGAAATCGAGCGAGCTCACGCCGATTTCGTTGCCGGTGGTCACCATCTGGCGGAAGTGCAGCCCGCCGTCGAGCGCCGCCAGGTTCATCACCGAAAAACCGAAACCGCCGCTCTGCGACACCATGCTGATGCGGCCGGGTTCGTAATCGGCGCCGAAGATCGAGCCGAAGCCCGCATAGACGCGGTCGGCCGGATTGATCATGCCCTGGCAGTTGGGCCCGATGATGCCGATGTTGAATTCCGCCGCGATTCCCGCGAGTTCGCCCTGCATCGCGACACCTTTGCCGCCGGTCTCGGAGAAGCCCGAGCTGAACACGATCGCGTACGGCACGCCGAGCTTGCCGCATTCGCGCAGCGTGTCGGCGACGCGCGCCGCATTGATCAGCACCAGCGCAAGATCGGGCGTCTCCGGCAGTTCCCCGACCGACGGATAGCATTTGACGCCGAGCACGTCCTTATACTTCGGGTTTACGGGATAGAGCTTGCCCGCATATTGGTGCGCCAGCAGATGCTTCAATGGCTGGCCGCTGATCGATACGACGTCCTGCGATGCGCCTATGATCGCAATCGAGCGCGGGCTGAAAAATCTGGCGAGGTCGGTGCGCATCTATGTGCCGCTGTCCAGTGGGAAATCCGCGGCCGGACGGCCGCGAAAAAAACGGCTATGTTACTTGAAAGGGGTGCGCGGGTGAATGAGCCATGGGTGATTGGGTGATTCAGCGATTAAGTGATTAAGTTACTCAATCGCTCAATCACCCAATCACTTAATCACTTTTCCACGCGCGCCGCCAGCGAAGATCACCGGCCGATGTTATTATTCTGCTCTCAATATGAATACCGCAACCGCCACCGCCAGCGCCGTTCCGCAGTCCTTCAAGGAAGTGTGGCTGATTTCCGCCGGCCACGGTCTCACGCACTGGTACACCGCGACGTTCTACATCCTGCTGCCGCTGATCGGCAGGGAATTCGGCCTGTCGTACACGCAGATCGGCATGATCATGACGGTGCAATATCTCGCGGGCGCGATCTCCAACATACCGGGCGGGATGATCGTCGACATGGTCGGCAAGAAAGGCTACCTGATGGCGACCTCGCTGTTCTGGGTCGGCTTCCCGTACGCGCTGATGAGCCTCGCGCACAGTTTCTGGATGCTGCTGATCTGCGTGACGCTCGTCGGCATCGGCAACAACCTGTGGCACCCGGCGGCGATCCCGACGCTCGCGTACCGCTACCCCAAGCGCAAAGCGCTGGTGCTGGGGTTCCACGGCATGGGCGGCAACGTCGGCGAAGCGCTGGCACCTTTCGTGGTCGGCGCGCTGCTCGGGTGGTTCAGCTGGCGCACGGTGGTCGTGATCAACGTCATCCCGGGCCTCACCATGTCGATGCTGATCCTGTTCCTGCTCGGCGCGTTTACCGTGAACAAGGCCCGCGACGAGAACGCGATCAACGCCGACTCCGCAGGCCACAACGTAAAACAATATCTGCGCGACTTCGCGGGCCTGCTGAAAAACAAATCGCTGATGCTGGTCGGCTCAAGTTCCGCCATGCGCACAATGACGCAGGCGGGATTGATGACCTTTCTGCCGGTCTATCTCGCCTACGAACTCAATTACTCGCCGTTCGCGGTCGGCATCTGCATGACGGTATTGCAGGTTGCCGGATTCGTCGCCGCGCCCCTGGGCGGGCACGTGTCGGACAAGTGGGGACGCCGCCAGATGATCATGTCGAGCATGCTGCTGTCGGGAGTGATGATCATCGGCATGGTGCTCGCGGGCCGCAGCGCGTGGTTCGTGCTCTTCATCGCGCTGGTCGGATTTTTCCTCTACGCGATGCGCGCGGTGCTGCAGGCGATGGCGATCGAAGCCGTGCCGAAAAACCTCGCCGGCGCCGGCGTCGGATTGCAGTTCGGGTTTACGTCGCTGGGCGCCGCGATTTCGCCGTCGGTTTTCGGCCTGATCGCCGACAACTTCGACATCCACAAGGCGTTTTATTTCCTCGCCGGCACCATAGTGCTCGCCAACCTGCTGGTCTTCTTCATGCCCAAGGACAACCTGCAACCGGCCGCGCACGCCATCGGCTGATTTACGACTGGAAGGCAACAATGAAAAGCGCACTGTACAAAAAAGGCATCGCAACGCGCACGAAGGTCATGGGCAAAAAACACGTCGCGAAGCGCCACGCGAGTCCGGACAACTTCTCGCTGCAGCAGCAGCAGTTCGTCACCGAGTACGCATGGGGCGTGTTCTGGTCGCGCAAGGACCTGCCGCTCAAGATCCGCAGCCTCGTCACGCTCGCGATGATCACCGCGCTCGGCAAAGACGACGAATTGAAAGGCCACATTCTCGGTGCGCTCAACAACGGCGCCACGCCCGAGGAAATCATGGGCGTGTTCCACCACGCGACCGTCTACTGCGGATTTCCCGCCGCCAACGGCGCGGTGCGCGCGGGCGCGGCGGTATTCAGGGAACTCGGCTTGATCAAATAGACCGCGCGCGGCGGTTTTGCGCGTTACTTGGCCAGCCCGACTTCCGACAAGGCCGAGTGGAACTGGTCGAATTGCGTTTTGAGGTAACGTTTCGCCTCGTCGCTGTTCATATACGCGTTTTCGAACACATTGTTGTCGAGGTCCTTCTTCCATTCGTCGGTCTTGACGAGCTTCGCGATCACGCCGTCCCAGTAGGCGACCTGCGCGGCGGTCAGGCCTTTCGGACCCGCGAGCAGGCGCCAGTTGGTGACGTGCAGGTCGATGCCCTGCTCTTTCCACGTCGGCACGTTCGCGAGCGCGCCAGGCAGCCGCTGCGGCGCGGTGATGCCGAGCACGCGCATCTTGCCCGCGGCGAGGAAGGGAATCACGTTGTTGGCCGCCGAAGAAATGAGATCGACATGCCCGCCGAGCGTCGCCGTGATCGCCTCCCCACCGCCCTGGAAGACTACGGTCTTCAATTTCTTCACGTCGCCGCCCGCGGCTTTGGCGATCAGCGCAAAAGCTATGTGATTCGGTCCGCCGACGCTGCTGCCGACCGAAGCGCTCACCGATGCGGAATCCTTTCTCAGCCGCTCGACAAGGTCCCTGCCCGTCATCAGCTGAGACTCCTGGCGCACCGACAGCGCGACCGATTCGGAGTACAGCATCGCGAGCGGGGTCACATCGGCATAGCCGATGGTGCTGCGACCGTTGATCTGATTGGTGAGCAGCGTCGTGTTCGCGATTTCGACGTAATGCGCGTCGCCCGCGTGCTGGTTGAGATAAGCCCAGCCTACCGTGCCGCCGCCGCCCGGCTTGTTGACCACGGTGATCGGCGCTTCCACCAATCGCCTGTCCACGAGCATGCGGTTCAACGTGCGGGCGGTCTTGTCCTGCCCGCCGCCGGGTCCGGTGCCGACAATGATCTCGACGGTTTTTTCGGGTCTCCATTGCGCAGCCGCTGGTTGCACCCAGGCTGTCGCCAAAAAAACCATCAAGAGCGGGGCCAAAAGAACATTGGGCTGGTTTCTCATCTGCGTTTATCTGCGGCGATAGTTGAATTAGTCCGCAAGCGGCAGCTTCACCGCCGCACCCGTTTTCAATGAACGCTCGATCGCGAGCGAAATTTCCAGCGCGCGGCGCGCGTCCTGCGGCGTCGCCAGCACGCACGCGCGGCCCGTCGACAGGTAATCGAGCCACGCGCGCGATTCCGACGCGACCGGCCCCTGGAATTCGCCGAGCGCCCAGTCGCCCGGCGTGCCGCTGCCGAGAAACACCATGTTGACGCTGTGGTCCGGGATGTAGACGTGCGGCACGCCGACGTTGCTGTACATCAATTGATCGGTGTGATCGTCGTCCAGGATCATCACGCCTTCCGTGCCGATGACTTCGACGCGTGCGGCATGCCCGAGAGACGGATAGTGCTGCGGCAGCGCGTAGCACACGCCGAAATTGACGACGGCGCCGTCGGCGAACGTGACTATCGCCCACGTGACGTCGTTGGTGTTGTAGCCCGTTTCCTTCAGCACGCTGCCCTGCCCGCGCGCGAACACTTCGACGGCGGGATTGCCCTCGAGCAACCAGTTGATCAGATCGACGTAATAGGTGAGCCCGGACACCGAGCTGTTTTCAGGAAGGCGCTTCAATGTCTGCATCGCCTGCGAACGCGAGTTGTAGACGCGCGCGGCGGCGCTCGTAATGCGGCCCAGGCGCCCCTGCACGATCTGCTCCTTGGCCAGCAAATAACGGTCCTTGTAGCGCCGGCTGAAACCGACGCGCAGGTCGCCGCCCGCTTTCGCGACGGCTGCGATCAGTTTGTCCGCTTCGGTGAGATCGAGCGCGAGCGGCTTCTCGACCAGCACGGGCTTGCCGAGTTCAAGCGCCTGCATGATCGGCAGCGTGTGCTCGAGTTCGATCGTCGAGACGATGACCGCAGTCACTTCCGGCCGCGATATCACTTCGAGATTGTCGGCCGAATGAAATTGCGCGCCGGTCTGTGCCGCGAGCTTCCTGGCGCGTTCAGGGTCGCGGTCCGAGACCGCGAGAAATTTTACCGCCGGATGCCTCGATGCCATTACGGCACGCAGAGTGCCGATACGGCCCGACCCGATGACTGCGATGCCCAAGTCTTTGCGTTGCAAGATTGTTCTTTCCTGTATGAAGAGATTCCGCGGAAGCGATGATATTACGAAGCCTGCGATCATGCTTGGAAGCGGCGGGCGACACAAAGCGGGCGGCATTGCTTGCGCTAAAATGTCACGCTTCAACTCCCTCTTAAGCCCAACCGAACGATCCGATGACGACTGCACATAGCATATGGCGCCCAGACCGCGCGCTGGAAATCGTCGCGGGCACGCCGCCGGGCGCGGGACTCGACCGCACCGCTCGTGCACTCGCACGCGCCATCGAGTCGCGCGGGCTTGTCGAAGTGCCGGTGCAGGTCCTCAACCTGCCGGGCGACGCCAGTCGCAGAATCTGGACTTACCTCGACCGCTTT
>Ga0265314_10000734_pt1 | contig 39446 bp, 22 predicted proteins | sample 4126metaG_FD_203106 | JGI IMG/M metagenome (GOLD analysis project Ga0265314, IMG submission 203106) | Rhizosphere microbial communities from Carex aquatilis grown in University of Washington, Seatle, WA, United States - 4-1-26 metaG | ecosystem: Host-associated > Plants > Roots > Rhizosphere >...
GCTCCGTGGCTGGACGTTGGCCACCGCCGCGGCCTCCTCGACCTTGGGCCATGACCAATCCGCTGCACAGAACAACAGCGAGCGAGATTCCTAGCTTTTTCATAAGATCTCCCATTTCATGAAATCCTCCATGAACACTCAGACTCCTCAGAAAGTGACTCTTCCCGTGAGCTGTAGAGCGCGCGGGCCACCGGCTTCTTGTCCCTGCATGGCCGAGATAACCCCAAAAGCGGCATTACCCAGAACAAGACTGGACGGAACAGCATAATTTGCATGATTGAGCGCGTTTGCCGCGGACACTCCGACCCGCGCCTTCACGCGTTCCGTAATCGGAATCGATCGGAACAGAGACAGCGAGACGGCCTGCGTTCCGGGACCCAGGACGGAACCGATGGGCGAGTTACCGTAACGGCCGATGTTGTTCGCGGGCTGGGCGAAGGCAGCCGCGTTGATCCACTGAGTCGGACCTTGGTTCACGGGAATCGTGGATACCCCGGGGACGATATCGGCTCGCACCGTGCCACCGGCGGTGCTGGAGGAACCTGTGCCAGCCGGATCGGCTCCGCTGGTCGTAACCGTCAGGAACGGACCGGTTTCAAAGGTCAGGACTCCAGCCAATTCCCAGCCCCCGACGACTTGCCGGAGGATCGCGTTGTGACCCTGAAGCGAGGTCTGGTATAGGAAGTTTGCCTGGAAACGATGACGACGCGTGAAGGCCACGTTGCCGTAATCGAGCCCGGGATTAAACCTGTCGGTGATGATCCCACCCGATTCCGAAGCGAACGCGGTTGGATTGGCCCCGCCTTGGTTCGAGAGGTTCTTGGCGATGGCGTAGCTGGCTTGGAACGAAAGGCCCTTTGAGAAACGGCGGTTCGCGCTAAAGGTAACCGCGTTGTAATTGCTCCGCGCACCGTTGGTTTCGTAGGCGATGTTGCTAAATCCCGGATACTGAACTAGCGCTTGGGCAGCCGCGGATGTAAAGCCGGACGTGTTGGCGGGAATCTGGTCGGCGTTATATTGATATCCCAGTTGGCTGCCATGGCTGCCGTCGTAGGTCACGCGCAATCCGGTGCTGAGGCCGATATCGCGTTCCAACGTGATATTCCATTGCTGGATGTAGGGATCGTGGTAATGCAAGGCGGAAGCGAGCTGGAAGGATTCGGACCCGGGAACCGCAAGGACGGAAGGAAATGCATTCGGGAAGGTCAAGGTCGGCTTTCCGTTAACAAAAGAGTTGGCATATTTGGCCACGTAGCTTGCTTCGGTCGCCCAGGAAGCGCTGACTCCGCTCCCCGCCTCGGTTTCATAGAACTTTCCATAGCCGCCCCGAATGACGGTTTTGCCGTCCTTGGTCGCCCGCCAAGCGAAACCTATGCGCGGAGCAAAGTCGCGCGTATCGGAATAGCGAAGACTTTGATTTACGCCGATCTGGTCGGCAGTAATGATGGGCGTGGGAGCGATCGACGTGCGGAAGGAAGCATTGACCAGCGATTCCGAACCATTAGGAATGACGATCGCGCCGTGCACGGTTTGGCCGTTGATCACGCTGCTATAGTCAGGCAGGAAGTTGGCGATGTTGTTGTAGTGGTCCGCGTAGTTCGGATGGTATTCCCACCGCAAGCCATAATTCAGCGTGAGCCGCGAAGTTACCTTCCAGTCGTCCTGAACAAAGAAGGCCATGTTATACCCGTAGCCGTTCGTATCCGGCGACGTTACCGTAGTCAGCCCGGTTTGGTCTGGAATCCCCAAAAGAAAAGCCGCAAAGGGGGATCCAATGGTCCCACTGGTCACCGAGGAATTGTTGAAGGTGTAGCTCCCCATGCGACCGCTGGCGAAAACGTTGGTATACAGCCCTTTTACGTAGCGGTAGTCGCCACCGAACTTGATGGTATGGCGACCTTTGGTCCAGCTCAGGCTGTCCAGGAGCTGAGCCGTGCTGGCCCGCGAATTCGCGGTTGTCCCGCCGCTAGTGGCCGTGAAACCGGTAACCGAGAAACTCGTAGCGGCCGCTCCTGGTGGCGGCGAAAAGGGAAGCGTCAGTCCCAAGTTTGAAAGAACCTGTCCCGATGTATATCCGTAGCCAGTGGCCGTATTCTGCCCGCTTAGGCCCACGCGTACCTCATTCACCATATTCGGACTGAGGATGTAATTGTGAGCGCCCGAAAGGGCGTAATCGTTCTCCAGTTGGTTCCCGCCGCCGAGCACGGTGGCGCCGGTCGGGGCCGTCAAGCTCTGCCTGCGTTTGTAAGTGAAGCGAGCAAATGCGGTCTGCTTGGGGGTGATGTTATGATCCACCTTAAGATCGCCCTGGTTGTTCACAATCGTGGTCGGAAAGTTTTGCGAGTAGTTGTTGGCGATGGCGCCGGGAGCTCCGAAATTCGGCGACATCGGCCAGTAATAATTCATGGCTCGCTCCGAAAGATCGGAAATGCGGGTCAGCGGTATTTGATTCCCGGCAAACGTGCCCCCCAGCGGATCCTTCACGACGGTCTTGGGCAGGTACACCGAGAGGTCACCGGCTTTCATCGCCGCCGTTGGTATGCTGGTGACCACGCTGGACGACTTGGGCAATTGCAATCCCTCAAAGTCCGCGAAGAAGAATGTTTTGTCCCTTCCGTGATACAGCTTAGGAACCGATATCGGACCACCCGCCGAAGCTCCGTAATCGTTCATCACCAGTTTCGGTACCGTCTTGGCAAACGGATCGCGGGCGTTCATAAACTGGTTCTGCCAATTCTCAAACAAGCTCCCGTGATAGGCATTCGTGCCGCTCTTGGAGATAGTGGTGATATCGCTAACGCCACCGAACTCGGCGGTGTTGTTAATCTCACTGACGCGAATTTCCGCAATGCCCTCAAACGACGGGAATAGTTCCGCGATGGGCGCTCCGGTCTTGGCGCTGGAGGTGCTCACGCCGTCGAGAGTCATGGAGAGCATGGAGGGCTTGTTACCGGCGACGGAGATATTTCCGCTGGCATCGGTTTGAACGCCCGGCTGCGTAATCAGGGTCGTAATCGGACTCGTGGAGCCGCCGGCGCGCGAGGCGATCGCCACCGGAAGATCGACCAACTCGCGGCCGACTTTGGTCTCAGCGATATTGGACACTTCCGTCTGGACGGTCGTCTCCGCGGCCGTCACCGTGACGGATTCCGCCTGGGCCGCGATCGTCAGATTGGTGTCCACACGAGCCGATTGGCGGGCCAGAAGCTCAAAGCCCGTCACCGTGGATCGCTGAAAACCCGGCGCTTGAAATACCAAGTCATACATTCCGGCGTCCACATTCACGAACAGATACATCCCATCGGCGCCCGTTACGACGTCGCGCTTGATGGACGTACCCTTATTCACCAGGCTCACGATGCAAGTAGGAACCGCGGCCCCGGTTGGGTCGCGCACAATTCCGGTAAATGAGCCCGACGTCGATTGGCCCGACGCGCTGCTCAAGAGCAGCTGAATCGCCATCACCGTGATGGCGCATGAGAGAATCTTGATTGAGAAGCCACGCATTCGCGCGGTGCAGTTAGATAACATTTTCGAAACACTCCCCCCTAGTGAAGTAAAACGTCCCCCTCCGCTTGGCTTGAACAAGCGGATTTCGAGACCTTCGCGATTTTAAGGATTAGCGTCCGAACTTGGACGTGATGCTCTCGCCTGACTTCGAGCGAGCTCCCTGCGCTTCTGAGAACCAGAAGGGCAGAACTAAGAAGTATGAAACCACCTTAACGGTGGTGGCTTCCCAACTGATTGTCCATCATGCCACAGCTGAAGTGAAAAAAGCATAAAAAATTCATAACTATTGAGAGGTTTTACAAATCTAATGGACCCTGGAAACAGTACCCTACGCCCGGTACGGTACGAATGTAGCTGGGCCTCGCGGGATCAACATCAATTTTCCTGCGCAAGAGCCGAATGTACGCGCGCAGATATTCAAGTTCGCTGCCGTAGTCGGGACCCCACACAGAGTGGAGCAGTTGGACGTGGGTGAAAGGCGTTCCGGGCTTCTGCATCATCATCGCTAGGAGATCGAATTCTGTGCGCGTCAGGTGCATGGGCTTGTTGTTCTGCCGGACGTGCCGCCGGTCAATATCGATCTCCAGATCGCCCAATCGCATGACCTGCCTGGGCAACTCGGCTGGGTGAATGCGCCGCAGAACCGCTCGAATACGTGCGATGAACTCGCGCGATTCGACAGCGGCTGTGATGTAGTCGTCCGCTCCGGCCTCCAACCCGTCGGCCCGGCGATCCCCGCCGGCGTCGTCGTCGAGATCGCGGATCGAGATCAGCACGATCCCGCTTCCCGGAGCAAGCTTCCTCACACACCTGCACGACTCGATCACGTGCGCGATCCCGCGCTTCTTCACGCCCAACACGATAAGGTCGAAGGCAGAGCGCCGAACCGAATCCGGCGTTTCACCCTCGCCCACTTCTTCCACGTCGTAGTCCCTGGCACGCAGAACGGTTGTTAGCCGAACCCGGTAGGAAGGATCTTCGAGCGCCACCAACACACGAATCCGGCGTGAAGCTGCGGTTGCGGGATTCGCGGTTAACGCGGCGTATTTCAAGAACTACCCCCCTCTATTGGCGATCGAGAACCCGGACACAGGGTGCGAAATCGACGAAGCAGGCGTGCTTACGAGGCGGGAAACTCATCCCAACATGGAGACCAAAACTGATTGCGTCAGTCCGAAGCCGACGGGTCTTCAGGTAAAGACTAGATGTTGCTTATAGTACCAGATGCCGTGTCACTGAAGGCAGTGAGGAGCTGGCGAGCTGTCACGCCTCGGGAACTGGCAGTGGATTGCGCTGCGCGAACTGAGCCTGGTGCCAATAAGGGTACACGCGCGCAACTTTGCTGGCCGCGTCGAGTTTGGCGATTTGCGCGGCGGTCAGATTCCATCCCACGGCGCCGAGGTTCTGTTTGAGTTGCTCCTCGTTTCGAGCGCCAAAGATCACCGTCGAAACGGTGGGCCGCTGCAGGAGCCAGTTCAAAGCGATTTGCGGCACGCTCTTGCCGGTTTCCTTGGCGACTTCGTCGATAGCCTCGACCACTTTGAACAGGTGCTCGTCTGACACCTGCGGGCCCATAGCGGCGGTCTTGGGAAGGCGGCTCACCTCAGGTGGAGGCTGGCCGCGCCGAATCTTGCCGGTAAGCCGGCCCCAACCAAGCGGGCTCCAGATGAGCGCCCCGACTTTTTGATCCAGACCCAGCGGCATCAGTTCCCACTCGTACTCGCGCCCCAACAACGAATAGTAGACCTGATGGCCGACGTAGCGAGTCCATCCATATCGATCCGAGGCAGCCAGCGACTTCATCAGATGCCAGCCGGAGAAGTTCGAGCACGCGATATAGCGGACCTTCCCGCTGGTCACAAGATTGTCGAGCGTGGCGAGCGTTTCTTCGACGGGCGTGGTCGCGTCGAATCCATGCATGTGATAGACGTCGATGTAATCCGTCCCGAGGCGGCGAAGGCTGTCCTCACAAGAACGGATCAGGTGATGGCGCGAAGATCCCAGGTCGTTCGGTCCGTCGCCCATCGGGAACGTGGCTTTGCTGGAGATCAACAACTGCTGGCGCTTGCCGGAAACCGCTTTGCCGAGGATTTCTTCGGACAGTCCCTTGGAGTAAACGTTGGCCGTATCGAAAAGATTGACTCCCGCGTCCAGGCAGACATCAATCAGCCTTTTGGCCTCATCGACGCCGGTCTCTCCCCAGGCGCGGAAGAATTCATTACCGCCGCCGAAGGTTCCTGCGCCAAAACTGAGGACGGAGACCTTCAAGCCCGAACCGCCAAGTTGTCTGTATTCCATATTCTGATCTTAAACTCGGATGATATTCTCAAGGTATGATCTGGAAGTTTCTCCTCCTGGTTCTGGCGGCAGGGGCGTTCGTAGCCGCCAACGCCCAAATCAAAACCTTCCCGTTCGCCTACACACAGCAGGATCTCCCGAACGGACTCCGGCTGGTGACGATCCCGACCGATTCTCCGAACCTGGTTTCGATCTACATCGTGGTGCAGACGGGATCGAGGAATGAAGTAGAGCCCGGCAAGTCGGGCTTCGCGCATTTGTTCGAGCACATGATGTTTCGAGGCACCGCGAAGTATGCGCCTGAAAAGTATAACCAGATTCTGCAGCGCGCCGGCGCGGCCTCGAACGCGTACACTAGCGACGATCTGACCGCCTTCTATACGACTTTTTCGAAAGAAGATCTGGCGCAGATACTCGATATGGAAGCCGACCGCTTCCAGACTCTTAAATACACTCCGGAAATCTTCAAGACAGAAACCGGCGCCGTGCTCGGCGAATATAACAAGAACAGCTCGGATCCGGAAGAGAAGCTGGACGAAGTACTGCACGATACAGCCTTCGATCGCCACACCTATAAGCACACCACCATGGGCTTCCTCAAAGACGTCCAGGACATGCCCAATCAGTACGATTACAGTCTCAAGTTCTTCGACCGCTACTATCGGCCGGAGTACACGACCATCGTGGTCGCGGGCGATGTGGACGCCAAGCAAGTTCGCGCTCTGGTCGACAAGTCGTGGGGCAACTGGAAGCGCGGCAGCTATCATCCCGACATCCCAGCTGAGCCTGCCCAGCAAGGCCCGCGCGAAAACAAGATTGACTGGCCCTCGCCTACGCTGCCGCTGATCGATATCGCGTTTCATGCTCCGGCATACTCGGACACCGAAAAGGACTGGGCGGCACTGGATGCCTTGGCGACGCTGGCGTTCGGACGCAACTCGGATTTGTACGAGAAGCTCGTTGTTCGCGAACAAAAGGTCGACCGGGTGGTCGGCAATATGTCGCAAAACGTGGACCCGAATCTGTTCGAGATCGAAGCGCGGGTGAAGAAGCCCGAGGATGTGTCCTACGTTCGCACGCAGATTCTCGACACGATTAAGCGGTTCCAGGACGAGCTGGTGTCCGCCCAAAAGCTGAGCGCGGTCCAGAGCCGCGAGCGGTACGGGTTCACCATGCAGCTCGACAACAGCCAGTCCGTCGCGGCGGCCGTGGCACGTTACATTGCGCTGCGGCGAACACCCGACACTATCGACAAACTGTACGCGATTTATTCCCGGCTCACTCCTGAAGACATTCGAGCCGCCGCACGAAAATACCTCACCGAGAATAACCGGACGATCGTCACGCTGACCGGTCCGGCGGCCGGGAGTGGCAAATGAGAGTCGCTTCGGCCGGGGTTTTAGGAATGCTTCTTGCCGCTAGTGGATTGGCACAGATGAGAACGGTCACGCTCCCCAGTAAATCCCCGCTGGTCAATGTTCGAATTGTTTTCACAACCGGCGCGATGGTGGATCCCGCGGATAAGCCCGGGCTGGCGCACCTGACCGCGGCGATGCTGGCGGGCGGGGGCACGAAGGATCTCACGTATAAGCAAGTGGTCGACACGATGTTTCCGATGGCAGCTTCCTTGAACAGCCAGTCGGATCAGGAAATGACCGTGTTCAGCGGGACCACGCACGTGGACAATCTGCCGGCGTACTACAAGCTGGTGCGATCCATGCTGCTGGATCCGGGCTGGCGCGAAGACGATTTCAAGCGCCTTAAAGACGACGCGATTAATTCGCTGCGCGTGGGCCTGCGGGGCAACAACGACGAAGAGCTGGGCAAAGAAGTTCTGTATTCGACACTCTACCGCGGCACTCCGTACGGCCACTACAGCGTGGGGACGATTTCGGCCATCGAGAAGATGTCGCTCGACGATCTGAAGCAGTTTTACAAGCAGCACTACACGCAGTCGAATCTCATTCTCGGGCTGGCGGGCGGATATCCGGCGGACTTCCTCGATCAGATCAAGAGGGATTTCGCGGCGCTGCCGGCAAAGGACGAAACGCCAATTGCGGCGATCAAGCCTGAGCTGATCGATCACACTCGCGCCGTGATCGTCGAGAAGAATACGCGATCGGTGGCATACTCATTCGGTTTTTCGATCGACGTGAAGCGCGGCGATCCGGACTATCCGGCTCTGCTCCTGATGCAGTCGTACCTTGGCCCGCATCGTATGAGCGGCGGCCGCCTGTTCCAACGCATCCGCGAAATCCGTGGGATCAATTACGGCGACTACGCCTATATCGAGTACTTCCCGCGGGGGATGAACCTGATGGAGCCCTCGCCCAACTTAGCTCGCCGTAGCCAGATTTTCCAGATTTGGATACGGCCCGTGGAGCCGCCCGCCGCCGCGTTTACGTTGCGCCTGGCATTCTTCGAGCTCGACAAGGTGATCAAAGACGGCATCCCGCCCGAGGACTTCAACCGCACCAAAGAGTTTCTGACCAAGTACGTGAACGTTCTCACCAAAACCAAGAACGCGGAGCTCGGCTACGCGATCGACAGCCTGTACTACGGGATTCCGGACTACAACAGCTATATCAAGAGCGGGATTGCGAAGCTTACGGTCGAACAGGTGAACGCCGCCATTCGCAAGCATCTGCGCGCCGACCGGATCCAGATCGTCGCGGTTTCCGCGAACGCGGAACAGCTTAAGAAACAGATCGTGGGATCGGGGCCGACACCGATCGAATACAACTCGGCCAAGCCCTCGGAGATCCTGACCGAAGATAAACTGGTCGAGAAGCTGGATTTGGGCCTGCGCCCGGCGGACGTTCAGATCGTCCCGGTAGCCAGCGTCTTTGAGTGACGCTAGAAGCCTGAAAAGACGAGTTTTCCAGACAGCAGGCCTAACGAACGGCAGGTTTTTGGCCGATAATCGAAGGCCGACCGTTATGAGCACTCGAGCCAAGCCGCCGATGCCCGGGAGTGAAAGCGAACCCGAGGTTCCCCACGAGGAGGGGTTTCGCGAGTTCGCCGAGAGCATTGTCCAGCATATCGACGAAGTCTTCTTCTGGCGCGATCCAGCCAATTTGAAGCCGTACTTCGTCAGCCACGCCTATGAGAGGATCTGGGGGCAATCGTGCGTCAGCGCTTACGCCGAGCCATCCTCGTGGATCCAATCCATCCACCCGGAAGATCGGGAGCGCGTGATCCGGGAGTTTGAGCGCACCGCCACGGCGAGCCAAGCACAAATCGAATATCGCATCGTCCGGCCCGACGGCGAGGTACGGTGGATCTGGGCGCGAACGTTCTCGGTGCCAACGGAGACAGGCGGGGCGACGCGACTGATCGGAATTGCGCAGGACGTCACGGAGCGCAAGCAGGCCGAAAAGATGCGTGCGTTCCTGGCGTCCATTGTGGAATCCTCGGACGACAGCATCATCGGGACGGATTTGGACGGCAGGATACTGAGCTGGAACCAGGGCGCCGAGCAGCTTTTCGGCTACACCGCCGAAGAGGCCATCGGGAAGCGAATTACCTTGCTGTTCCCCGCCAGCCACCGGGCTGACTATTTGAACTCTCTGAAGAAGATCCGGCGCCAGGAACACATCGAGCGTTTCGAATCGGTCCGCGTGGGCAAGAACGGGATACCGATCGACGTCTCGGTCATCCTCTCACCGATTAGAGACACCATGGGCCGGCTCCAAGGTGTGTCGGCGATTTATCGGGATATCACTGCCAGCAAACAAGCCGATGCCGAACTGGTGAAAGCCAAGGAGGCGGCTGAGGCCGCCAGTCGCGCGAAGAGCACATTCCTGGCGACCATGAGTCACGAGATTCGCACGCCGATGAACGGCATTCTGGGGATGACCGAGCTGGTGCTGGACAGCGAACTTACGTCAGAACAGCGGGACAACCTGGAACTGGTCCACCTGTCAGCCGAGTCCCTGCTCACTGTGATTAACGACATCCTGGACTTCTCCAAGATCGAGGCCGGCAAGCTGGAGTTCGAATCCATTTCTTTCGATCTTCGCGACAGGCTGGGCGAGATCATGCAGACGATGGGGTTCCGTGCGCACCAGAAGGGTCTGGAACTCATCTATGACGTTCACCCGGACGTGCCCGTAGCCCTAGCAGGGGACCCGGGACGACTTCGTCAGATCCTGGTCAACCTGGTGGGGAATGCCATCAAGTTCACCGAACAGGGTCAGATTCTGGTGAACGTGGAGATGGAATCCATTTCCGCGGACACGGCCTGCGTCCGTTTTTCTGTCCGGGACACCGGAGTGGGAATCCCCGCGGAGCATCAAAAAAAGATTTTCGAGCCCTTCTCTCAGGCCGACCAATCCATGACCCGCAAATTCGGCGGCACGGGCTTGGGGCTCACCATTTGCAGCCGGCTGGTTGAGATGATGGGCGGACGAATTTGGGTGGTTAGCCAGGCGGGAGAAGGTAGCACCTTCCACTTCACGGCGGACCTGGGTGTCCAAACGCTGGTTTCCGAGCAAGCCAAACCGATTCATCCGACGCTGCTGCGCGATCTGCCGGTACTGATCGTCGACGACAATTTTACGAACAGGCAAGTCCTGTCTGGGATCGTAACGCAATGGGGAATGATCCCCACGGCGGTGGAAGGCGGCCGCGCGGCGCTGCTGGCGCTGGAAACGGCCAAGAATGCCGGCTGTCCCTTTCCGCTGGTTCTATTGGACGGCCAGATGCCGGAAATCGACGGCTTCACTCTCGCGCAACAAATTCAGGATCATCCCGAGCTGGTGCGGACCACCATCATGATGCTGACGTCGGCCGATCATCTCGGCGACGCCATGCTCTGCCGGAAACTCGGCATCTCCGCTTATCTGGTCAAGCCCGTACGCCAGTCGGAACTCCTGGACCTGATCTGCAAGAGCCTCCAGCAAATCCCTCAAAACCAGCGCGAGATTCCGCGGGTGAGAAACGCCACGCGACCCGCCAGCGGTCCGTCACAAGTGCTGGTCGCCGAAGACAATATGGTGAATCAAACTCTGGCGCGACGCCTGCTGGAGAAGCGAGGGTACGCGGTATCCGTTGTGGGCGATGGCCGTGCGGCGTTGACCGCCCTTGAAAGTGGATGCTTCGATATCGTGCTCATGGACATTCAGATGCCCGGCATGGACGGGTTTGAGGCCACCGCCGCGATTCGCCAGCAGGAGCAATTAACGAGTGCGCACATCCCGATTGTGGCCATGACGGCGCACGCTTTTAAGGGTGACCAGGAGCGGTGTCTAGCGTCCGGAATGGATGCCTACATTTCCAAACCGATCCGGCAACAGGAATTGTACGCGACCATCGAAAGCTTAGTCGGGCAAACTAGAACCATAGTGCCCGACGGTAATGCCGGGCAGGTCCGCGACGAACTCGTCACCAGCGACTAGAAATCCGGCTAGTCCTCCGGGTGCTCGGAGATGCTCAAGGTATTGCCGTCGGGATCCTTGAACCAGGCTACTTTAGCTCCACTCGGTGAGCTCCAGATGCCCAGTTCATCTTGCTCCATGCCTGGATAACGCGCGAATTGGACTCCAGCTTTCGTCAGGGTCTTCGCCGCGGCGCTAATGTTGGGCACCCGCCAGCCCAGCACCGTGAATTCCGCCGGACGGACCTTCTTGACGATCGACACACGGAGCGGGGTGCCGTGGACATCGAAAACCAGGGCGAACGGGATCTCCTCGGCTATGAGGCGGAGCCCCAGCGTGTCGCGGTAGAACTTCTTTGCGCGATCCGGATCACAAGTGGCCACGAAGGCCATGATGGGCTGCTCGCGAAGCTGGAATTTCTTGGCCATGGGGCTATGATGACCTCGAAAACCGATTGTCGCAAGACCACGGTTACGCCATAATATATCTCTATTGCGACATGCCGCGATCCGAGAGCCTGATTACGGAGTACGATCCACGGCGCGGGGTTCTTATCGCGACGCTGGCCTATGAGTATCCGCGCGGATACCGGGTGCCCGAACACTCGCATGGCTCGGATCAGCTTATCTACGCCGTCGGCGGCGTGATGGAAGTATCGGTAGGCCGGAGCGTCTGGCTGATTCCTCCCCATTTCGCGCTATGGATTCCGGCCCGCACGACGCACTCGATTCGAATGCCGGGTGCTGTCTCGATGCGGACTCTCTACCTGCGAAGCGGCCTTGCCACAGGATTACCCGCGGGATGCACTGTGCTCCACGTAACCCCGCTACTCCGCGAGTTAATCGTCGAAGCCGTCCGCATCAAAGAACTTCGGGCCGGGGATCGGCTTCATGGTGCGCTCCGTGACCTGCTGGTACGGCAGTTGGAAACCGCCTCGACGCTGCCGACATCCGTGACGCTTCCGACGGACCAACGGGCGCGGGCGATTGCCGAGAGAGTTATCGGGAATCCGGCCGAACGCCGGTCGCTGGCGGCGATGTGTGGCTCCTCCGGCGCAAGCGTGCGAACGATTCAGAGAATCTTTCGCAAGGAAGTCGATTCGGATTTCGAATCGTGGCGGCGGCAGGTGCGCCTGATGAAGGCGGTCGAACTCCTGGTCTCAGGTCGTTCGGTCAAAGAGGTCAGTTTCGCCCTGGGGTATCGTCAGCCGGTGGCATTCGTGCAGATGTTCCGCAGAGTCCTCGGGACTACCCCTAAAGCGTGGATTCAGGCACTGCAACGACTGAAATTGAAATAAGAAGCGGATCGCGCTTCCAAATTCCGTATATTCTTGATGCGAAAAGAGCTATCGTTCTTGTTCACCTTTTCTTCAATAAATTTTCATTCAATTTGAACCTGGATTCTGGTATGCTACTTTCTCAAACGTCCTGTCTTCCGAGCCCGAAGAGAGATTGGCAAAACCTGTGAAAAAAGAGCTCGCCACTACTGTCTTTGGGCATTCGTGCCGGCAGCGCGTCTGTCGCTTTCATCTGGCTGCATCCGGAACCGCCGTCATCATTACTCGGCGAACCGCGTTTTGAGGGAGGGGTAAGTCATTCATGAAACAAAAGTCGGCCATTATTTGTGCGGTTCTAGTTCTGTCCTGTGCGGGCCTGCGGCCCGCGTTCGGTCAAGCCGCGACTAGTTCCATCACGGGGTCGGTGCGGGATGCTACCGGTGCTGTGGTGCCTGGGGCGAGCGTGGTAATCACGAACCGGCCCAAGGGACTGGAGCTTAAGCTGGAGACGACCAACGCGGGCGTATTCAACGTCATCGCGCTGACACCCTCTACCGACTACGCCGTGACCATCACCAAGCCGGGCTTCTCGACTTACGAGGCCAAGGACATCACCTTACAGGTCGGCCAGGCTCTGGCGCTGTCGGTTTCCCTGACCGTGGCGGCGACCGGTACGTCCGTCACCGTGACCGCGGAAACTCCCTTGGTGGAAACCACCAAGACCGACGTTTCGAGCCTAGTAGACAGCAACCAGCTTCTCAACCTGCCGATCAACGGGCGGCGCGTCGACAGCTTCGTCCTCCTGGGAGCCGGCGTGGGGCCGGACGCGGGCTTCGGACTGATGACCTTCCGCGGCTATCCGGGCGGGAATTCGTTCCTGACTGACGGCGTCGATACCACCAACATGTTCTACGACGAAAACGCCGGCCGGACCCGTACGTACAACATCTCGCAGGACGCTGTTCAAGAGTTCGAGATCGTTAGCAGCAACTTCCTGCCGGAATACGGGCGCGCCGCGGGCGGCGTGGTAAACACCATTACCCGCAGCGGCACGAACGACATTCACGGCTCCGCCTACTGGTTTTTCCGCAACCGCACGCTGAATGCTACCGACCCCACCTCGAACGGCGTCAATCCTCCGGAATGGCGGCACCAGGCCGGTCTCAGCATCGGCGGTCCCATCAAGAGGGACAAACTGTTTTATTTCTTTAACGGCGAACTTCAGCGCCGGAATGACCCGATCCTATCCTCAAACATCAGCTCCACGTTGTTTGACCCCAAGGGCAATCCGACGGGTGCGATCAGTCCAACTACGGGCTGCGGAGGCAGCACGTTCACGACGCCGGCGTCGACCGCTCAGTGCCAGACCGCGATTGCCTTTCTAGAGTCGCGAGTGGTCCCGCAACTGGTCCCGCGCACCGGCGATGTGAATCTGCTGTTCGGGAAGATCGACTATGCGGTTACCGACAGAAACCGGTTGTCGATGGAACTGAATTATCTGGATTTCCGGGCTCCGAACGGCATCCAGACCGCCGGCGCGCTGACGAACGGCGGCGCCATCGGCAACAACGCCAATACCAACGTTTTCGACAGAACGGTAAAGGTCGGACTGGTGAGTGTGGTGAGCCCGACCTCTGTAAATGAAGCGCGCTTTGGGCTGTTCAAAGATCGCCAGTATGACTCGGCGAGCCCCAGCCTGTTCCCGGTTACGGGGACTGCTTCGTATTCGATTAGCTCGGGCAGCCTTAGCAACATCGGAGTCCCGACATCGTATCCCCGCCTGCATCCCAGCGAACTCCGGCTCCAGTTTGCGGACACCTTCTCCTACACCGTCAATAAGCATGCGTTCAAAGTCGGCATCGATTTCTCGCATACGGAGGATTACGATCGCCAGCTAAGCAACCAATACGGTACCTGGACGTTCCCCGACATCAATGCCTTCGCTCTGGATTTCAGCGGCAACACAACGGGCCGCAAAGATTACACGACCTTCAGCCAGAAGTTCGGCAACCCCGTGTTTGACGGCAATTTTAAAGAGTTGGCGTTTTTCGCGCAGGATGAATATCACGTGACGCCGAAACTCACCCTGAGCGGAGGGTTTCGCGTGGATCACACAACGTTGCCGCAACCGACGCAAGTCAATCCGGATTTTCCCCAAACGGGCGTAATCAAGTACAAACCGACCGGCGTCGCTCCCCGATTCGGCGCGGCGTACGCGTGGGACAGTAAGACGGTATTCCGGCTCGGCTATGGGATGTTCAACAATCGCTATGTCTCACAGGTGATTGACGGGCTGTTCGAAACTAACGGCCTGTACCAGCCCAGCTACACGCTCTCAACAGCCGCGCAGATCGCGAGCGGCGGTCCCCTTTTCCCGAATCCTCTCGCGACCGCGCCCAACGTGACCGGAACCGCCAACGTCGCCTTCTCCACCGACAATTTCCGCAATTCATACTCGGAACAGTGGGAAGTCGCGATCCAGCGGGAAGTGATGCATAACACCAGTCTGACGGTTTCTTACGTGGGAAGCCGCGGACTGCACCTGATCTCGGGTTACAACGCGAACCTGGGGGCGCCCACCGCGACGTATACGTATCCCATCCTGGATAGTGCCAACACGGCCACCGCAAACCAGGTGTCGAGTTTCACTACGCCTTTCTATCAGAAAACGGCCGCGATCAACCCGAATTACAGCACAGTGATGGCACTGACCTCCGATGCTAATAGCTGGTACAACGCGATGCTGGTTCAATTCACCCGCAGATACTCTCACGGGTTCGAGTTTCAGGCGAACTACACCTGGTCGCATACGATTGATGACAATATCGGTGGAGCGGCAGGATCTTCGGGAGGTTCGGGCGGCGTCCTGTTCGTCCCCAGTTCTCCTCCGTCCTACGCCAACAACAATCTGGCCGCCGAGAAAGGCTCCAGCGCCACCGATCAGCGTCATCGGCTGGTGATCAACGGAATCTACAGCCCGACCTTTACCCGCGGCAACAGTGCGTTCGAGCGCTACGCGGTGAACGGATGGACTCTTTCGCTGGTTTCGACTTTCGCCAGCGCGTTTCCCATCAATTCCATTATTGGCGGCGTTTCTTCGACGACTTTGCCCACCAACTCTAATGGGTTTTTGACCAGCAGCATAGACGGCTTGGGCGGCTCTTTCCGGGTGCCCTTCCAGCCGGTCAATAACCTGGACATCCCCGATACATTCCGGACCGATGCGCGTATCTCCAAGACCTTCGCAATCATCGAGCGAATCAAGGTGCAGTTGGCATTCGAGGCGGTGAACGTCTTCAACCACCTGATCCCGGCTACCGGCTCGGCGTTGGCCCTTCAAAACCAGGAGTACAGCCTGGTGAAGCCGACGACAGGCCCCTTTGCGGGCCAGTCCGTGCTGGTCCCGTTCGCCAATTACAAGCAGCTCACATCGACCTCGGCCCAGCCTGATGGGACGACGGCTCGCCGTGCGCAGGCTTCGCTTCGTATAACTTTCTAGGGGATCGCAGTCGCGTTTCAGCGCGACTGCGGGAATCCCAGATCGACTTTGCTGGCGCCCGGATCCTTGCTTATTTCCGGTGCGGGCCAACGGCTGGTGACGACTTTGGTGCGCGTGTAGAACTGAACTCCTTCGGGACCATAGATGTGAAGGTCGCCGAATAGCGACGCCTTCCATCCGCCGAAGCTGTAGTACGACACGGGAACAGGAATCGGGACGTTTACACCGACCATTCCCGCATCCACGTCGAACTGGAACTGCCGGGCTGCGCCGCCGTCGCGGGTGAAGATCGCCACACCATTGCCGTAGGGGTTTTCGTTGATGATGCGCAGAGCACGATCGTAGGTATCGGCACGGACCACGCTCAACACCGGCCCGAAGATTTCATCGCGATAGCAGCGCATGCCGGGCTCCACGTGATCGAGCAGCGACGTTCCCAGGAAAAAGCCATCACGCTGGCAGGCGGGGTCCTGACGCCCGTCCACGGCGACGGTGGCGCCCTCCGAGGATGCGTTCGCCACATAGGACGCTACGCGGTCGCGATGCTCGCGCGTGATCAGCGGGCCCATTTCGTTGCCTTCTTCCATGCCTGGACCGACCTGGATCTTGGCCATCCTTTCGCGAATCGCGGCGATTAAAGGATCGGCCACGCGGCCCACAGCCACGACCACCGAAATGGCCATACAGCGCTCGCCGGCCGATCCGAACGCGGCCGAGACCGCAGCGTCTGCGGCCATCCCAAGGTCGGCATCAGGCAACACCAGCATGTGGTTCTTCGCGCCGCCCAGAGCTTGCACGCGCTTGCCGTTGCGAGTCCCCGTTTCATAAATCGAACGGGCAACCGGGGTGGACCCGACGAAGCTGATCGCTTTCACGTCGGGATGTTCCAGCAAACGGTCGACCGCAACCTTGTCGCCCTGCACGACGTTGAAAACGCCATCCGGCACGCCGGCTTTCTTCATCAGCTCCGCCAGGTACAGGCTCACCGAGGGATCTTTCTCCGACGGCTTCAGGATGAAGGTGTTGCCGCACGCGATGGCGAGGGGGAACATCCACATCGGAACCATGGCGGGGAAGTTGAAAGGCGTGATGCCGGCCACAACCCCCAGCGGCTGCCGGATCTGATAGACGTCGATGCCGCGGCTGGCCTGCTCGGAAAACCCGCCTTTGAGCAGATTGGGGATTCCGCAGGCGAACTCGATGTTCTCGAGACCCCGAGCCACCTCGCCCATGGCGTCCGGCACGGTCTTGCCATGCTCGGCGGTGAGCATTTCGGCGATTCTGCGGCGATTCGCGTCCACCAGCTCGCGCAGCTTGAACATGACCTCGGCGCGGCGCGAGAGAGCCGAAGCGCGCCAATCGACGAAAGCTTGCTTGGCGATTTCGACGGCGCGATCCACTTCGGCGGCATTGGCGAAATCGACCTTGGCCTGAGCCTCGCCAGTCGCTGGATTCCAGACGACGCCGGAGCGTCCGGAATCAGACGCGACCAGCTTTCCACCGATCCAGTGGTTTACGGTACGAACTTGTGTGCTGACGTCCGCAATCGCCATATTGTCCACCTCACGAGCGCAAGATCCATTGGGCAGTCTTTTCGGCTAACTTGCCGTAAGCCTGAACCGCCAATTCCAGGTGCTCTTCCCTGGTGTCTTCAATCTTATTGTGACTGATGCCGCGAAGCGACTGAACGAACATCATCACGGTAGGGATGCCCGCGCGAGCCACCTCCGCCGCGTCGTGCAAGGGACCCGAAGGCAGCCGATGCGCGACTCCGGCAGTCTCTTTCACAGCTTCTTCGCACAAGCCGACGAGGGCGGGATGAAACGGCACTGGCTCGATGTTCCAGATGCGCGACCATTCCACGGTGCAGCGTTCTTCTTGTGCGAATCGCTCGCTCGCTTCGCGTGCTTCTTTGTACATGCCCGCCAGGACGGCGGCGTCGAGATCGCGCTGATCGAGCGTGGCCTCGCAACGGCCAACGACAGCAGTGACGATTCCAGGAAATGTCTTGACGCTGCCCATGGTGCACACGGCATCGGGATGTTTTCCGGCAATGACACGGATCTCGAGCGCGAGTTTGGCAGCGGCTGCCAGCGCGTCGCGCCGTACGGCCATGGGGGTGGATCCGGAATGCGCCTCCTGGCCATGGAACGTGATCGCATGCCGTTCGACGCCTTTGGTGCCCAGAACCACTCCGAGCGGCAGTCCCAAGCCTTCGAGAACCGGCCCTTGCTCGATGTGCAGTTCCAGATACGCTGCCGCGTGCGCCTGCTCCCGGCGGGCTTCGGGAAAACGATCGATCTCGACTCCGCAACGGCGCAGAGCGTCTTCGAGGCGAATACCGTCCTTATCAGTTCTCCCACGATCGGCGGCGACGGTCTCCGTGCCCGCGAACGCCGAGGAACCGAGCAGACTGCGCCCAAATCGGGCGCCCTCTTCGTCCGCCCAATCGACTAGCCTTACCGTGATCGGCGGACGGCCGTTATGCGCGTGCGCAAAACTGCGCAGAGTCTCCAAAGCCGTCATCACGCCGAGGCAACCATCCAGCCATCCGCCATTCGGCACGGAATCCAGATGGCTGCCGAGGATTAGCGACTTAGGTGAATCACCGACGAGCGTAATCCAATGATTGCCCGCCGCATCATAGTGATGTTGGACCGGAAGGCCATCGAGCTTAGACGTAAACCATTCGCGCGCCCTGAGCCACATATCGCTCCAGGCGATACGCTGGGCGCCGTTCTCATCGGCAGTTAGCGCCCGGAGTTCCTTCAGCTCGGCGATGGTGCGGTTGGGGTCGACAGGCATGCAATTCAGAAATAAGCAGGATCGCGTTTCAGTAATCGGCCGCGCCCGCGTTGGCCGACGAACTTTCCGTCGCGCACCTGAACCTTGCCTCGGACGGTGACGATCGATGGGCGGCCTTCCACATCCATCCCCTCGAATCCACTGTAGTCGCAGTTCGTATGCTGCGTCGCAGCGGAGATCTTACCGCGATACTCGGGATCGAACACCACCAGATCGGCATCGCTGCCGACGGCGATGGTCCCTTTGCGGGGAAACAGGCCGAACAGTTTCGCGGCGCGCGTGCTGGCTGCGTCGACGAAACGGTGCAGGTCGAGAGTCCCGCGCTTCACGCCGTGAGTGTACAGGAGACTGACGCGTTCCTCAATGCCGGGAATTCCGTTGGGGATCTGCGTGAAGGCGTCTTTGCCGAGCAGCTTCTGGGAAATGTCGAAAGGGCAATGGTCGGTGGCGACGGTATCGATCGAGCCCGCGGCCAAGGCGTCCCACAATGCTTTTTGATTGCTCCGCTCGCGCAGCGGCGGCGACATGACGTGTTTCATGCCTTCCACCCCAGGTCGTTCCGCGTACGTCTTATCGAGAAGCAGGTGTGGCAAGACGGACTCCACCCAAATCTTCACACCCCGTGACTTGGCGGCCATTGCCGCATCGAGCGCCCCTTTGCATGACAGGTGCACGACATATCCTGCCGCGCCGGTAACTCCGAGGAAAGTTCCGAAGCGATGCGTGCCTTCCGCCTCGACCACTTCCGGCCGGCTCGGTTCATGCCACTCGGGTCCGGTTTTGCCCTGAGCTAGAAGACTCCCCTGTAATCGACCGATGAGCTCGGCGTTTTCGCAGTGCGCGGTGACGATGACTCCCAACCGCTTGGCGAGTTCGAGAGTCTGGTACATCTCGCCATCGTCGACGCCAAAGAAGTTCTTGTACGCGAGGAAGATTTTGAAGGAGGCGATCCCATCGGCCACAATTTCCCGGAGCTGCCCTTCAGTCTGGTCACCGAACTTCGTAACCGACATGTGGAAGGTGTAGTCGCATGCGCTCGACCCTTCGGCTTTCGACTTCCACAATTGATACCCTTCGAGCGCGTCGTCAAGCCGCGAAGGGCAGCACATTTCGATATAGGTGGTCGTGCCGCCGATGAGCGCCGCGATGCTGCCGGTTTCGTGCGTGTCCTTCGCGAACGTCGCCATGAAGGGCAGGTAAATGTGGACGTGCGGATCGATGAATCCCGGAAACAGCAGCTTGCCAGTGGCATCGATGACTTCGGCATCCGGCGGAGCGTCCAGATTCTGTCCGATGCGAGTGATGGTTTCGTCTTCGGCATAGACGTCGCCGCGAAAGCGTGAGTCGGCGGTTACGATATCGGCGTTGCGAATCAGAAGGGCCATGAGATCCCTTCAGCGAGGGGGCTAGCGAACATGAATGCCCTTCTCCTTGCGATACTTTTCCATCGCTTCCCAATCCTCGGTGACCTCTGGACAAGACTTTGCGATCTGATCCCACGTGACGGGTTCGCGCCCGGAAGGCACTTCGACCATCGAAATGCAGTGGTCCACCGGGCAAATGTTGTAGCACAGGCGGCAGCCGACGCAATCCACTTCGCGGACACGAGGGTTGGGACGCGTCTCAGTAGCCTCCTGCTTGCCATTCGAGCTCACCGGGTAGGAATACGGCTGGACCACTTGCCCCTCGGAGTCGAGCAGATCGATGCATTGGTGCGCCGTGTCATTACAGGCAACATAGCAGAGATTGCACTGGATGCACTTCGTCGAATCGATACGCGCCACCGCCCGGAAAGCAAGATTGAAATCCTTGAAATCGGAGATCCGACCGAGGCTGCGCGCAGTAACATCTGGAATCGTCCGGAAGCCCTTCGAGTCCATCCAATTCGACAAACCGTCGCACAGATCCTCGATGATGCGGTAGCCGTAATGCATCACCGCGGTGCAGACCTGAAGGCTCGACGCGCCCAGAAGGAGAAATTCCGCGGCGTCCTTCCACGTTGTGATCCCGCCCATCGCGGAGATCGGCAACTTCGACCCGTGGACGATTTCGTCCGTCCCGAGCGCGGAGAGCATGTTCAGGGCGATCGGCTTCACGGCGGGGCCAGCGTAGCCGCCATGACCGCCTTTACCTCCAATGTTGGGCGAAATCTCGAGAGTGTCCAGGTCCACTCCGGTGATCGAATTTATCGTGTTGATCAAGGACAACGCGTTGGCGCCGGCCGCGACCGCCGCACGCGCGGGACTAACGATATTGGTGATGTTGGGAGTGAGCTTAACGATCACGGGAATGTGAGCCGCCTGCATCACCCAGCGCGTGATCTGCTCGCAATACTCCGGCACCTGGCCCACGGCAGCGCCCATGCCGCGCTCACTCATGCCATGGGGACAGCCGTAGTTCAGCTCGATCCCGTCGGCCCCCGTGTCTTCAATGCGGCGAATGATCTCATGCCAGGCTTCGGGCTTGGACTCGACCATCGCGGAAACAATCACGGCGCGACCGGGCCAAGCACGTTTCACTTCGGCGATCTCGCGTAAGTTGACGTCCAACGGGCGGTCGGAAATCAGCTCGACGTTGTTGATGCCCAGCATGCGCTGGCCGCCGTGATGCCAGGCTCCGTAGCGATTCGAGACGTTCAACACCGGCGGACCGATGGTCTTCCACACTGCCCCGCCCCAGCCCGCCTCAAAGGCTCGATGAATCTGCGCCCCGGAATTAGCTGGAGGAGCGGACGCCAGCCAGAACGGATTCGGCGAACGGATGCCCGCGAAATTAATGCTGAGATCAGCCATTGGTTTTTACCGCCTTCAATCGACGATGAATCGCTGCCGCTGCGAGCTTGCCGTCCTGAACGGCCATCACGGTGGACGCCGCGTTTTTGGCGCGAATACAATCGCCGCCCGCGAATACGCCGGGAAGAATCGTTTCCAAGTCAACGTTGACCTTGATAAAGCCCCGATCGACTTCCAGGCCAAGGGCTTGCGCCAGCGATGGTTTCTGCTGGCCCACCGCCTTGACGACCTGATCCGCCGGGATCACGAATTCGGCGTCGCCGGCAGGTTGCGGCGTGCGGCGGCCGGAGCTATCGGGAGCGCCCAATTCCATGGGGACGCAAGCCAGTCCGGTCACACGTCCGTCGTCGCACAATACTCGCACTGGCTGCGCAAGAAAGCGGAACCCGACGCCTTCCTTTTTCACGAAATCGTACTCGTGCGGATAGGCGCTCATCTCGTGTTCGGTGCGGCGATAAACCATAGTCACTCGATCGGCGCCCAGCCGCTTGGCGATGGTGGCGCAATCGATGGCCGTGTTCCCTGCTCCGATCACCACGACGTTACGCCCGATGGTCATGCCGGCTGGATTCAGTTTGCTCTGTTCGATATACTCCAGGCCGTCGACGATCCGTTCTTCGCCAGGGATGCCCATAACTTGGGTCGCGCCAAGCCCCGGACCCAGGAAGACCGCGTCGAAGCGGGTCCTTAGGTCCGCGAGAGCGAGATTCGAGCCCAGTTCCATGCCGGCTTCAATCTTCACACCCAAGCTTTCCATCATGCGCACCTCCTGGAGAGACGCTTCGATCGGCTCACGCAGGGCGATAATTCCGTAGGTCGATAAGCCGCCGGCCAGAGGACGCTTTTCGAAGACTGTAACGCTGTGGCCGCGGCGGGCAAGTTCGCCGGCGCAGGAAAGTCCCGCGGGGCCCGACCCGATGACCGCGACGCTCCTTCCACTGGCCGGGGATTTTGTGATCACGCTGGCGCGATCGCTAGGCATGTGGTCCATCGCATACCGCTGCAGCCGGCCGATCATGATGGGCTTGTGATCGTGACCGAGCACGCAAGCGCCCTCACACAGTTCCTGAACAGGACACACGCGGGCACAAGTGGCTCCCAGGAGGTTTGCTTCCAGAATGGTCTTGGCGGAACCGGTCAGATTATCCGTCGAGATTTTCTTGATGAAGCGGGGGATGTCGATATGTGTCGGGCAGGCGTGCGTGCAGGGAGCGTCGTAGCAATACAAACACCGATTAGCTTCGACCAGCGCTTCCTGTGCGCTCAGCGGCGGAAGTTGTTCCGCAAGCCCCTTAGTCTCCGGTCCGGGCACGTTCCACCACCTCCTCGGAAAGAGGCTTGACGTTGGCCCCAGACATCAGCGCAACATACGACCCGGCCGATACCGCGAAACCCACGAACCAGGCGTAGTCGTACAGCCAGCGCATCGCGGGGATGGCGAGTCCCAAGAGCGCCACCGCGATCCCCAACGCGAGGCTCACCAGCGCGCGAGGATTGACACCCTTCGTATATTCGTATTCCCCGCCTCTGCGATAAAGATCGTCCACGTTGAGGGACCGCCCGCGCACAATGAAATAATCGGCAATCATGGTGCCGGCGATAGGGCCGAGAAGCCCGGAATATCCGACCAGCCATCCGAAAATATAGGCGCTGAAATCGCTCAACAGCCTCCACGGCATCATCAGCACGCCGACGATGCCAGTGATGAATCCTCCCGTCCGGAACGAGATGAGTCGCGGGTTCAGGTTGGAGAAATCATTCGACGGCGAGACTACGTTAGCGGCAACGTTGGTATTCAGCGTCGCGACCAGAATCGCGATTAGCGCGATGAACGCGACCAGAGGCTGATGGAACCGGCCGATGAGCGCGACTGGGTCCCAGATCGCCTCCCCGAACAGCACTACCGAAGCGGATGTGACCGCGACACCGATGAAGGAATAGAGAGTCATCGCGGCCGGTAATCCTAAAGCCTGACCGAGCGCCTGATCGCGCTGGCTTTTGGCATAGCGCGTGAAATCTGGAATATTGAGCGCTACCGTGGCCCAGAAGCCCACCATCGCGGTGAGAGATGGAATGAAGAACTTCAAGAACGATGCGGTGTCCTGAAACTTGCTCGGGGCGCTCAGCACTGGGCCGAAGCCGCCCGCCTTACTCGTGATCCACCACAGCATCAGCAGCCCAACGCCCAGCATGAAGGGTGCGCCGATTCCCTCCAGGAACCGGATGGTGTCGATCCCTTTCCAGATAACGAATATGTTGAGTAGCCAGAACGCCCCGAAACATATCCAGACCACGCGGGGATCCGACGCGGCGGGCCACAGAATCTCGAGCATCGAGTGGATAGCCTGGCCGCCGATCCAGGTTTGAATCCCGAACCAGCCGCACGCGACCAGCGCCCGGAGAACGGCGGGAATGTTCGCTCCGCGGACGCCGAACGACGCCCGCACGAACACCGGAAACGGGATGCCGTACTTCGTGCCCGCATGCGCGTTGAGCAGCATCGGCACCAGGACGATCAAGTTCCCGAGCAGGATGGTCCCTACAGCTTGCCACCAGTTCATGCCTCCCGCGATCAGACCGGAGGCGAGCATGTAGGTGGGAATGCATACGCTCATCGCCACCCACAGCGAAACGTAGTTGTACAGACCCCATGTTCGCTTGGCCAGCGGAATGGGCGCTAAATCCTCGTTATATAAGCCCGGATCGCGGTCGGAAGCCATGCGTTCCTTGGCGAGATTATCGCACAGGTGTGCATTTGCGACATACTGAAAAGACGGAGGAACGCGTGACCAAAGAAGAAATCATTCTGGCCAACCAGGAATGCCTGTTCCCGGCAGTGTTCCACTACTTCCGCGAGCCTCTGGTGCTGACCAAGGCCAAAGACCAGTACGTGTGGGACGCCGATGGCAACCAGTATCTGGACTTCTTCGGCGGCATTCTGACCGTGAGCGTCGGCCACTGCAATGAGAAGGTGAACCGGGCCGTTCACGCGCAAGTCGATAAGCTCCAGCACGTTTCGACAGTGTTCCCAACCGAGCCGCAGGCGGCCTTGGCGCGCAAGATCTCCACCATCGCCCCGGGCAGCGGCTGGAAATCGTTCTTCACCAGCAGCGGCACGGAAGCCAACGAAATGGCGATTCTCGCCGCGCGCTGCTTCACCGGATCTTCCGACATCATCGCGTTGCGGCACTCCTATCACGGCCGGTCATCGTTGGCGATGGGGGTAACGGGTCAAGCAAGCTGGAAGTTAGGTCCGCCGGTGCAAGCAGGGATCACGTTCGCCCACAACGCCTATTGCTACCGATGCCCCTTCGGACTGACGTACCCGGATTGCGAAGTTCGCTGCGCCCAAGATGTCGAGGAGCTGATCCGCACTACCACTACGGGACAGATCGCCGGAATGATCGCGGAGCCGATTCAGGGCGTTGGGGGCTTCATCACGCCTCCGAAAGAGTATTTCAAGATCGTCTCCAAGATCGTCCGGGATTTCGGCGGCATCTTCATCAGCGACGAAGTGCAGACCGGCTGGGGCCGCACCGGCAATCGCTGGTGGGGCATCGACCAATGGGACGTCACGCCCGATATCGTCACCAGCGCAAAAGGCCTGGCGAACGGCTTCCCGATCGGTCTTACCGCCGCTCGTCCGGAGGTGGCCGATAGCGTAAAGAAACTTACGATCTCGACATTCGGCGGTGGCCCAATCCCTACTGCGGCTGCGAAAGCCGTCATCGACTTAATCGAAGAAGAGGACCTCGCGGGCAATGCCGCGACGGTCGGCGCTCACTTGCGAGGGAGCCTTGAGGAATTGAAGAAGAAGTATCCGCTGATTGGCGATGTTCGCGGCATGGGGCTGATGCAGGCGATCGAACTGGTGCAGGATCGAGCCTCCAAGACGCCCGCCACGGCCGAGACTGTCCGCCTGATGGAGGCGGCGCGAGAGAATCGGCTGTTGATCGGACGAGGAGGATTGAACGGCAACGTCGTCCGCATCTCGCCTCCGCTCAACGTTAGTATTGCGGACGTGGATCTCTTTATTCGCACTTTGGACGCGAGCTTGGCTCAGGTTTGCGCGCCGGCGCTCTCAGGAACCGCCAGTTAATCCCGGACACGAAGTTGCTTCGGTGGACTGTATCGGACGGGGTAGGGCCACAACGGGCAACTTGCGCTTGGCTTTAGCGGTGAGTTTCTTGCGCGGAGCTGACCTGCGTGGCGCATACGAGCCAGCCGCTTGAGCGATGGCTAGCCGCTCAACCGCTTCGATCGCCTTCCCGATGCCATAGAGAGCGGAGCGAAGCTCCCCTATCGTCTTTATGATGTCTACGGAAGCAGCTCCGGATTGCTGCCGTCTGACACGATTCCGTTGGAACTCGAGCACGGCCGTTTTCATTTCGGGTTGTGTTAGAGATAGCGAAGAACGCACACGAAAGGGGACAATTCGAACGAGAATTATATTTGCCGTATTATCAATAATTTCCGAGCTAGGCACCCTTACTGGCGGCGACGGGCCCGCCCAGGAGGCGAGCTAGTTCCGCAATTGTTGGCCGTTCGAGAAGCTGTTCTGGGGTTATGTCGATACCGAACCGTTGTCCAAGCCGCAGGGCAACGTGCGCGGCGGCGATGGAGTCGCCACCCAGATCGCGGAAAGGATCGTGAATTCCGATCGGATCGAGCCCCAGCAAATCGATCCAAATCTGCGCGATGGCCGCCTCCATCGGAGTGCCCGGCGGCTGATAGGCAATTTCAAGGTGCGGTCTAACAGGTTCGGGCGCGGGCAGAGCGTGGCGGTCGATCTTCTGTAGAAAGACAAACCTGGAGGGCACCATATGTTCGGGAAGACGATCCCCCAGGTATTTGCGCAGTTGGCTCGCGCTCGGTGTTCCTATGGGCTTCGCCACGACGTAGGCAACCAGGCGTTGTCCATTTCCGATTTCCCGGACGGCAGTGACAGCCTCGCTCACCCCGATGTGAGACGTGAGAGCGCGCTCCACTTCCGACAAGTCGATCCGAAAGCCATTGATCTTGGCCTGATGATCGGTCCTGCCGACGAACTCGATCTCGCCGTTGGACCTGAACCTTCCCAGATCGCCGGTACGGTAAAGTCTGCGTCCTGCATCTTTGCTAACGTGTTTTGGGCTAAAGGGATCCGGGATGAAGCGTTCCTCCGTCAAATCCGGCCGATTGAGATATCCACGGGCTAGGTGTGACGCGCCCACGCAAATCTCTCCGACCACTCCCACAGGCACCGGATTCATATTCCGATCCAAGATGTAAATGTGGGTATTGGCGACGGGCCGGCCGATCGGAATTTCATCACCCTTAACGAGAGATTCGTTCGTCACTTCCCAAATGGCTGCGACCGTGCCGATCTCGGTGCTGGCATAGCGATTGTAGAGTTTCGCCCGCGGCATGGCCTGGATGAGACCTTTGAAATCAGAGGACGTAAGCCTCCCTCCTGAAGCCCCAACGGTGGTGACCTTTCTCAGCCGTGATGACGCCCTGAAGCTGGGATCCAGGATCTGTTTCAACACCGCGGGAACCAGGACCAGACGCGTGACGCCTTCCTTCTCCAAGACGGTCAACATTTGATTGCTGTCCCGGATCTGTTCGTCGGAAAGAACCACGACAGGCACGCCGCTCATGAGGGGAAGGAAAAGATTCGCGAGGGAGAATCCATAACTGAGGAAAGTGTTCAGGCAGCAGACTTCACCAGGGGCATAGTTCACCGCCAACAGGCCGTTCGTGATGCTGCGATGGATGCCGACTACTCCCTTGGGCTTCCCGGTGGAAGCCGACGTGTACAAAACGTAGGCGGCGCTATCCGGCGTGATATCCGTAACCGGCGTGGCCGGACTTTCCGCGGCGATCAGGATGGAATCCCGATCCACACACACGGCCTCAATTCCGGCTGGAACTTTATGCCGAAAACGTGCGCTGGTGACCGCGATCGGGAGCTTGGAATCAAGGGCTATCTCGCCCAGGCGATGTTCCGGGTAGCTCGGGTCCAGAGGGACGTAGGCGCCGCCGGCCTTGAGGATCGCGAGCACCGCCACCACCGCTTTGAGCGACTGCTCCATGCAAACACCGACCAGGACCTCGGATCCCACGCCGCGCTTACGCAGGTAGTTCGCGAGCCGGTTGGCTTGCTGGTTCAGCTCAATGTAAGTGAGTCTCCGGTCTCCTTGAATAAGCGCCACGGCGTGCGGCGTCCGCTGCACCTGCAGCTCCACCAATTCAGGGACCGAGCCTTGAGGGTATCCACGATCGGTCCGGTTCCATTCGATCAGGATCTGCCGCGTTTCTTGATCGCCAAGCATTTGGACCGTGGAAAGGGGCGCGTTGGGAGCGCTTGTCAATCCTCGCAAGAGCGTTAGCAGATGCTCTGCCATGTTCGATAGGGTTGCGTCAAGCGTTCCGACGAGACTTCCGGACTCTTTCCGAAACCGAACTTTGAGAGGTTGACTCTGCGTCTCATGTAGAAACTCGGGAGGAAAAAGAATTTCGATCTCGGGACCCTCCGGACGCTTCGGAAGCACCTCCCGCGCGCGGGTCAACATCTGCTCGAAGGATGGGTCGTCCGGTATGACCGCGCTCGCCGGCAAGAGTCCAACGCGAGACTCGTCCGCATGTGTGGTGCGAATCGCGAGCGTGCCATCGCATGAGTATTTGTGCAGCAACGCCACCGTTGCCGTCGCGAGCGCAGTACTGAGCGGCACATCGTAGGAAGCGCCCAATTCGAGTAGCCGCAGAAAGACATCTTCCGGGATCTTGAAGACTGCGAGTTCGCTCATCCACTACAGAAAGCGTCAGCCGCTTCGCAAAAGGGACGAGCTTAGAAGTGATTGCGAGCGGCCGTTACGGAATCAAAGCTGATCTGCGCGTCTGACGTGGTGCTCTTGTAAACCGTGACTTCGGCGTGACAACGCGCGCAGTTGTCCTTGCGTTCTTCGATCCGCCATGGATTGAAGATAGTCGCAGTGGTTTCAAAGGAGGCGTCCATGGAATAGTTTCGCCACGCGCGGGGAACCGCCCCGGCACCGTCGAAATTCTTGGGACGATCTCCACCGAATTCCTTGGATTCGGGATCCCACCAGAACGTCGTCCATAGCCACCGCCCCTGTACTTTGTGGACCAAATGGAACGCCATGAGAACCGCGAAATCGCCGCAGGATGCACCGTTATAGCGTTCTCCAGGATTCAGTCGAACCCAGAAAAACTCGTCCAGTGAAACGTCCGGGGCGTCAGCGGCGGAAGTTTCGCCTTTACTTGTGGGAGGATCGCAGCCCGCGGACCCTGTTCCGAGGCGCGCCGGCACGGTGATTCGGATTTTTCGCGTGCGCACATCACTTCCCGACCGGATGGCCATTTGCACGATCTTGCCATTCTGGGGGTCAGCCGGCCGCCGCACAGCGTTCCAGAATGCAGCGGCGAGGTGCGTACCATCGGGGAATCGCAGCGTGATCGAAGGCCTGGTTTCCGACTTCTCCCAAGCCGCGCGGGCCGCATCCAACGGCGGCGCCGCTCCCGTACCGGGCACCAGCGACTCGCACATTCGGGCAGCGGCTTCCGGGCTGTAATGGAAGCTTTCGTCAAGAAGATTGCGGGTCGAAACTCCCTGCACCGCGGCCGGTAAGTGGCCGCCGCAAGGGAAAATCTCGCGAGCGGTCGCCCATGCAACGAATTTCGGAACGCCCTTCCGAGTTCCGCTCTCCTTGATTAAGTCTCGCGCCAGCCTCCACGCTTCGAGCCGTGGTGACTCGAAGCGGCTTGATTGAGACCAAATCGCCGCCACGGAACTCAGCTCGATCAAGAGTGCGGCGATCCAGCCGAGCGCACGTGGCATTGCTGACTACGCGAGCAAGGCGCTTACGACATCACGCATCCGCCAGACGGAAGGGTGCGGGTAGCAATCCGAATCCCACAACGTCAACCCGTCGCTAGCGGTGACGGCGTAGGTTGCATGATAGCTCTCCGAGAGCCCGCGAAGAACCAGACTGATATTCTTAGCGGTATCGTCAAACAGCTGCCCGTCGACCAGCCCCCCCGGAACGGCGATACTGCCAGTCAACAACGAGCGAATTTGTCCGTAAACCTTCGGATCTACAATTGGGAGCAAGTCACGAAGCCATTTTGCGTCCGGCAAGGTACTCACGTCCGGAGGCGTAGCCTGAGCCGAGATGTACTGAAGATTGGGCCGCTGGTGTTGAGCGTCCTCCAATGCCATGACGAGCAGCATTGCTAACGCATGTTTGATGCCGGTAGTGCCGTAGTGCTGATTCAATTTATTCTCCCTTCGATTTTGCGAGGTATTGCCTTGCTATGAAACGCGTGGCCGGCCACTCATCGTCGGTAATCCAAATGAGGAATGAGGTGTCGACAATTCGTTGATAATTGAGTCTTGCCCGATCATGGTCGCCCGCCAAATCCAAAGCTCTGGCGAGGTACTCTTTCGGCTGCCGCGGCCGATCCACATTTGAGGCTTTTTCAAGAGACTCGAGAGCCTGTTTGAAATTCCCTTCGGCGGCAAGAATCTCGCCTTTCATCCTAAGGCGGCCTGCCTCATATTGCGGGCCTTGGCCGGCGGGAAAACGGCTCATCAGGCGATTCGCTTTCTCGATCGAACCGTAACGCGCCAGAATGCTCACAGCCTGGACAATCACCCATGGATACCGGCTTGTGGAACCTGCTTCCTCAGCAAGCGCAATGGCGTCTCTGTGGTTTCCCTGGATTCCCTCTAAGAATGCCAACGCGACGGCTTTCTGGGACGCAAATTCGTCGTCTCCGGATTGCCGGTCTTTAAGGAGACCGTCGCGGAGAAGATCCCGCGCGGTGTCAATGTTCCCTTGATCTGCTTCCAGATCGGCCAGTTGAGCCGTCGCACGGGAGGACTCCCGCACGTCATCTGAAAGCATCACTTCACGAAAAAAGCCTGCCGAGGCCTTATAATTCCCGCGCTGGGCCGCGATGGCTCCGCGAAATCCCAATGCCAAGGATTTGGCCGAAAGGCTTTCGAGGACCTCGATTTGTTTTTCGGCATCCGCCAATTCATTTCTTGCCGCCAGGGCCCGGATCAGCACGGACGTCCCGAAGACTGTGTGCGGAAAACGGTCCTGGCTCTGGCTCGCCACGCGCACGCCCTCTTCGTAGTTGCCCACTTGAACCAAACACCATGCTAGAAGCTGCGCGGGTATAGGGTCGTTTGGAAACTTGCGTCTCCAGTCCTGAAGAATCGGCTCGGCTTTATCGAAGTCCTTGATTTCGAGTGCGTAGCGGCTTTCGATGCTTAACCGCTCATGCTCTGAAAGATGTTGAGCAGCGGCGAGCTCAATCGCTTTCTCCCAATACGCAAGTCCCTCTTTGACCTTATTTTGAGCGTCGAGAATATCTCCCAACCTCATGAGACCCATAGCGAAGTTCTGATCGAGATCAATAGCCCGCCGCAGTAGCGGCACAGCCTCATCGGACCGTTGTTGATCGCTCAACGCCTGAGCTTCCTGATAGAGTTCCAGAGCTTCCCAGTTTGAACTGGTAATGTCTTGAGGCAAACGATTGTTCGCGGCTCTCTCGGTATCGCCTTCCCCGGCTGCTATTCGCACGCTGGTCACGGCATTGTGAATGGCTTCGAAGAGCCCTATCGGTCCCAATGCGGTCTGAGTGGCCTCCCGAACGTCTACCGGCGTTTCCGGGTTTTCCTTTCCGATCACTTCGCAACGAATCGAAAACTTATAGCTGTCGCCCAATTTGCTCACCGTGGAGAAAACAAGCAACGGGACATGTTCGCGGAAGGCCATTTCCCGCCACTGCTGGACGCTTGGCCTGGTTTGCGGATCCAGCCGCATCCCGCGAAGGACTTCGCCCAAGCGGCTCTCATTCCAGAGATTGAAATGGGCGGACTGCCCGAACGTCTCGCGAAGGACCGTAGTGGTACCGTCGAACTGAGGTTCGTGCGTCGCGTTGTCGGTGAATGCCACCATAATCATCGCCCCAGGCCGCACTGCCAACGGTTCCAGTTGCTGCCTCGAGTACCATAAAGAGCGAAGACTCACGCCGAAAAGGGCCAGTACCACTAGAACTATCGCAAGCGGTTTCCAGTTCGAGCCGGCGAAATGCCGTAGCCGCAGCGGGAGGATATGTCGTGTTTGGACGAGCCCTTGAACATCCTCGACATTTCGCGGGCGTTTTTTAGGATCGCGCTCGAGACAGGAGAGAAGCGCGTACCGCCAGGGAGCCGGCAAATTCTTTGGCATCTGCGCCCGAAACTCGGTGTCACTTGTCGCCCGCCGCAAAGCGCCAACCAATCCGCCGCTGCCAGTTGTATCGGAACCCTGCTTGAGCGCACGCAGCAAGATGAGGGCAGCAGAGTAGAGGTCACTCCGCTCGTCGTACTCTCCAAGCAGCTGCTCCGGGGCCATCCAGTCCAGCGTGCCGACCAGGGTTCCCGTGCGCGTGAGCCCGTCTTCTTCCTGGGTGAGAATCGGGCGGGCGAGGCCAAAATCGAGAATCACCAGGCGGGAACCCGTTAGCATCAGATTGGACGGCTTGAGATCCCGGTGGACGACTCCCGCCGCATGAGCAGCCCGAAGGCCCTGCAAGAGCTGTTGCGCTAAATCAGTCCAAGTTTCAATCGGCAAAGGTCCGCGCTCCAGACGCTTGGACAGCGTTTCGCCTTCCAGGAGTTCCATACTCAGGTAAGGCAGCCCCTGGAGTTCCCCCAGGTCGTGAATGCGGCAGATATTGGGATGAGTTATGCGGCGGGCGATTTGTACTTCCTGATGAAAACGCCTGAGGAGGGATGGGTCGCGCGCGTATTCCGGCGCAATTATCTTGATGGCGACGCGTTCGCCCAACTTGCGATCGATAGCCTCGAATACTTCAGCCATGCCGCCCTTGCCAAGGGGCTGAAGGATTTCGAATCGATCCGCGATCACATCGCCCGGCTGGAGAGCGGGACGATCGGAATAAACTCCCAGGCCGGCAACGGGACGAAGAAACTCCGCACCTACTTCGGCATGCTCCACGAGTCTTCTCAGCTCCAGCCGAACCGCTGAATCCTGGATCTGTGATTCCAGACGATTCAGGGCAGCGGGACGCTCGCTGAGCGGCTCTTGTATCACCTCTTCAAAGAGATCTTGGAGAGTTTGCCACTGTTCGGGTGTCATACCGACAATTCCGCGTGTAACCAGGCTCTAGCCATCGCCCAGTCGCGTTTGACTGTGCGCGAGCTTATCTTGAGATACTCGCCGATCTCTTCTTCGGACATCCCACCGAAGTAGCGCATCTCGACGATCTGACTTTGCCGGGGAGCCCATTCCCGCAACCGTTCCAGGGCATCGTGGACAGCCAGGAATTCGTCCGAGCGGCGCTCATCGTAAATTAATGCATTCTCGATCGGAACCATCTGCGGATGATGCCCGCGCTTGTCGGCTTTCTTGGTTCTGGCGTGATCCACCAGGAAACGTCGCATCACTTGGGCAGCGAGCGCGATGAAGTGAGCCCGGCTGCGGGCTTCAGGAGGACTTTGACGGAAAATCTTTACATAGACTTCGTTGACGAGCGCGGTTGGCTGAAGCGTGTGATCCGACCGTTCGCGCCGCAATTGGTAGGCGGCCATGCGCCGAAGGTCACTGTATAAAAGGTCGAAGAGCCGGCCTTCCGCGGACCGGTCGCCGCCAAGAATTCGCTCCAGTAACAGCGACACTTCTCCTGGAGTCGTAATCATCGTGCCCTACAGTATCTGAACTACCCATTGTAGTCCGAGTAGTAGGCTTTTAGTTGCGGCTGATTCCAGCAATTCGTAATACAACTAAATTCTTCTCTAAACCACTGCTTTTCATTGATTTACATTGCCATCGAAAACTTGTTGCGACAGGAAACGCGGGGTCGATCTATGCAGCCGCGACGTAATGGTATGAACCTCGACACTGTGCTAATCTAAGCGCAAGCGCCAAGTACCCCGCGCCCCGGCCCCCGAAGTTCCTTCCGACCAAGTTTCGTCCTGAGAGTGAAACTCCTGAGTCCGAACTCTGAGAATCGAACATGGCGGCCGTGGCTACGCAATCGTATCGCGATACTACCGACTTAATCTGGTACCTGAACCTTAAGCTGGCTGCGCTCGGCCAGCCGACCGGGGACGGCACAGCGGAGCCGGGTTTCCTCCAGATCGCGCAACCGCTGCTGCGCAGTTACGAGACCAAAGACCGCCTGCTGCGCGACCATTTGTGTCCGGCCGACACCCGGATTCAATCCTTCCTCAACGATTACCTGAGTGGCGTTCCGAATGTTCCCCGGCTGCCCGCGCGTACCCTGGTGCTCGACCGGCCCGGGCTGGCTCGAGTGATGTCGCTGCCGCCGAATTCGGCCAGCTTCTCGTCTCCCTTTTTGCGGTCTTACCGCGTTCCTCAGGGCATTCTGCATAACCCGCACAGCGACCGCCGGACCACCAAGGGCGTCTTCCATATCGCCGAAGGCGGGTTCCCGATCCCCGCCGACAAACTACCGGTTCCGATCCAGACTTTCGCCGCTTTATTGCGTGCTGCGCTGTCGCCGCCGGCGGACGTCCTGAACCTCCCGTTTACCGCCGATCAGCAGCAACAAGCCAAGCTGTTCGTGTCCTTGCTGATCCGTCCTTTGGTGTGCCCTGCGACCGGTACCGATCACACGGGAAACGGCCCGAAAACCATGGAGATTCAGTTCTTCGCTCCGGCCAGCCTGGTCAGCAACCTCGACTTTGTCGAATCGATTTTCGGCAATGCGGGGGATCCACATCTTCCTGAAAACGACGCGGCGCTCGACGTCATGCATTGGACCGGCCACTCGGGTTGCGTGATTCTTGCGCCGCACCTCGCGGGAACGATGAAGAAAGCCGCGCTCGGCTTACCGCACAAGCGCGACGCCACCGAGCGCCAGCGTCGCGACGGCATGTGCTGGGAAAGCGAAGACGAAATCTACAACGACGGCAACGCCTTCAAGATTTGCGCGCGCGATCATCGCGGCGTGATGGTTACTATCATCGCCGACAATTACTACGGCTACTGCAAGAAGGAAGTGAAGACGCAGATCAGCTTCGCGGCGAACCTATACGGCCTGTGCGAGGAAGAACACGCCGGCGGCGCGATGGCCTTCGCGACCTATGTTCTCGGCCAGGATTTCCACGCCGGGAGGACCGTCAGTCTCAAGAAAGCTTCCTTCGGCCCAGGAATGGATTTGCTGGAGGATATGGCCGAGCGCAAGCCCGAGGGCTACGCGATCGACCGGCGCTACCCGGAGATCTACTACGTTCCGGAAGACGCCGTGTTCAGCGTCCGCGACGGCTGCGTATCTTGGTCGCACGGCGGTGAGTCCCATCAGCTGACGCTGCGCCCAACTGCGACCTATGTATTGCCGTCGGGTTTCCGGATCCGGCTCGAGAAACAAACTTTCGGATCCAACTGGAGGTTGATTGGAGCACGTCCCCGCGGAACGCTGTGCCATAAACCGTGCACGGTTTCCGGCGGAGGCAAGTCGGAAATCTCGAAATCGATCGCCAACGCACTGCTGAACGGCCCGGTCTTCGTGCGCGACTATCATCGCGATATGGACGAAGTGGCGGAGATCCTGAAGAAGGATTTTTCCGCCATATATAAGAGCCGGACTGCGGATGCGCGAATGCGGCGGCCGATCCTGAGCCCTGAGCGCACGCTTGGCTCGGTGATCCAGTTGTTGACCCCGTCTGCGGGATACACCGACGAACACAATGCATGGCTACGGCAATTGCGCCAGACCGTCCGCCAGATCGTGTTCACGGTCAAGCGCTACTATCGCCCGGAATGGGGCGAGAACTGGCGCGAGCACTTCACCGTGGACCGGATCAACGGATTTTTGGGCCACGAGCTCAAGTTCGACAATCAACCGCTGGTCAGCAACTATCTGCGCGTCGGCTACGATCCCGACGGATCGTGGCGGATTTACAAACTGCGGCCGGACTTCTATCCCGCCGAGAAAATCCAGGTTGAAGATGACATCACCGCATCGGTAGTTCTGCCCCGGTCAGCGCTCAACGATCTTGATCCTGAGTATGACAATCCCAGCGTCAAGCTGGTGAGCAATTGCGAGACGCTGCTGTTCCAGCGGCCGGACGACGCCACCATTCGCGGCCTGGACCGGCAGGCTGAGGCGGACATGGCCAGTCCGGGTACATTCATTTCAAATTACGAACCGCTCACGTACGACAAGGTGCGAGCGATGGTCGATCACGTGGTAGAGTTCGACCGCTACACGGAACCGATGAAACGCCTGCTCTCGGAGTTCGAGGGCACCAAAGCGCATACTTACGTGGTCTCCTCCGCGCATCCGCGCATGGTGAACGGCAAGCCTTCGCAGAATCCCCGCTATCTGCAAAAGCGTTCGGATCTGGTGTCGCCGCGCGAGAGTTATCTGGCCGAAATCGCAGCTCGCCTGGAGCGCGAGATCCCTTCGTCGAGGCCGGTCCATTTTCCGGTGAACGCGGTCCTGGCAGGACGCAGGAACAGTCCGCCGGATCCCGCGATGGGTATTCCGCCGCTGGCGGCATTCGGTCCGATTCACTTTCAGGAATTGCCTGAGCTGTTCATGGAGTTCATCTCCAGCCTTACAGGAAAATCCCCCGCCACCACGGGATTCGGGAGCGAGGGCGCTCTGACCAAAGGTCCTTTCAATGCGTTGTGGCCGGTGGTGGATCTCAACAATGCGCTGGTATCGGCGATTCTAACCGGCTATGCGGGCTTCACCACGTCCGCCGTGTGCATCGGCCCGAACATCCGTGTGGATCACGACGTGAGCCTGCTGGTACCCGAAATCTGGTGCCGGATGCGGGTTTCGGAACGCGATCCGGGATACCTGATTCAAAACGGCTTCCTGGAGAAAGTCGAGGATCTCGAAGTGGATGGCCGCACGGTGCAGGCGAGCCGCCTGGGATATAGGATTACATCGCTATTTGTGGATCGTTTTCTCGGCCGCATCTTCGAAACGCCCAGCGCGGTGTTCACTCAGGAGATGCTCCAGCCCGAGTTGCAGGACCTGGGCTTGTTTGCGGCCGGCGTGGACGCGATCGTGGAATCGCAGTGCCGCGTCGCCAAACTTTACTTCGAGGACGGGAGCGTCGAAGCAGCTTGTCCGCCGCTCAAAGCGCTGCTGCACATCATGGCCTGCGGCTCCTATGAAGGAATGGGCATCGACGATCCCTGCATCCGCGGCATGTTCACTCGCGAAAACCTTCTGGCCAGCGACTGGTATCGCGAGCGGCTGCAGGTCAAACAGGGGCGCGACATCGCTTTGTGGCAGCGTCACGTAAGATCTCTCGAAGCGTTCCGGTCAGCGAATGAAGATGGAGCTTATCCGGATGCGCTGAATATCCAAGAGCGGCTGGCGGCGGCTGGAACCCAGTTGGCCCGCGTGAGCGCGGCCACCTATCTGGAAGAACTGGTGGGAACCATTGGGGCAGATCCGTTTCATCTTCAGATGCCTTAGACTAGAGAGACGGCCAAGATCCGCCGTAGCCGCCTCGTCGCAGCCAGCACGTTATGCAACCCTGTTGTTCCTGAAACACAATAAGACTTGTACGGACAACGAGGAATGCGGGAAATGGCAAACCCAGCAATGGCGCGCGAAGAAAATTACGTGTTAACTCTGGAGGAAATCGGAAACCTGACGCAGGAAGGCGGGAAGCCTGCGGAGACGCTGATGAACGTGGTCGCGCTGATCGCCCGGCGGTTCCAGACCGACGTGTGCTCGGCATATCTGCTCGAACCCGACCGGGCCAACCTGGTTCTTGCCGCGACTCTCGGCTTGCGGCCCGAATGTATCGGCACCCTGCGGATGGCGATCCAGGAAGGCCTGGCGGGACTGGTAGCCGAGCAGGTTCGCCCGATCGCGGTGGAGGAAGTGGAACGGCACCCGCGCTTCAAGTATTTTCGCGAGGCCGGTGAAGACGCGTACAAGTCGTTTTTAGGCGTCCCGCTGATCGATCAAGGAGTTCTGCAAGGCGTTCTGGTTGTCCAGACCGTCGAATCGCGCTTGTTCCGCGAAGATGAGATTCGTATGCTGGTGGACGCGGCCGCGCAGGTCGCACCCGTCGTGAGCGAAGCCCGCACACTCGATCGGTTCATCGCTCCCGCGCAGGAGCGGCTGTGGTCTCTGGCCCGCAACCTGTGGTGGAGCTGGGACAACGAGTCGACCAGCTTGTTTCGCGATCTGGACCCGGTTCGCTGGAGACAGCTCAATCACAATCCTGTGGCGCTGCTAAACGAGATGCCGCTCGCAACACTGGAACGTCGCGCGGGCGAATTGGTGCTGCATGGCCGCATCAACTACGCGTATCGCCGCCAGCAGGAATACTTGCAGGCGGATCGGACCTGGGGTGCGACCCATGCCGGAGTTCTGCGACCGCGACCGGTGGCGTATTTCTCGGCAGAATTCGGCATCCATGAATCGCTCCCGGTGTACTCCGGCGGCTTAGGTGTGCTCGCCGGCGATCATATCAAGAGCGCTTCGGACTTGGACATCCCGCTCATCGGAATTGGTCTGTTCTACGGTCAAGGCTATTTCCGGCAGCGCCTAGACAAGAATAGCTGGCAGCAGGAAGAATACCTGCAGACCGACCTCAACCAGTTGCCGATGGAGCTGGCGATCGGCACCAACGGCCAGCCGGTGAATGTGCAAATCGAAACGCGCAGCGGGTGCATCCGCGCCAAAGTCTGGCGGGTTAAAGTGGGGCGCTGCGATTTGCTGCTCCTGGATTCGAACGTGGAAGGCAATGCCCCGGAAGACCGTGAACTTACCTCGCGCCTCTACGGCGGCGATGGCCGGGTTCGTATCCGCCAGGAGCTGCTGCTGGGTGTGGGAGGATTCCGCGCACTAAAGGCGATGGGGATCACTCCAGGCGTCCTGCATCTCAATGAAGGGCACAGCGGGTTCGCGGTGCTCGAAGCCATCCGCAGCCGGATGGAAGAAGAGGGCGTCGACTTCCATCACGCCGTGCCCCGCGTCTCACGGGAAGTGGCCTTCACAACGCACACTCCCGTGCCTGCCGGACACGACCGGTTCGACGGCGGATTGATCGAAGAACACCTCGGGCCGCTCCGCGACTCGCTGGGGTTATCGCACGATAGTCTCATGGGGTTGGGCCGGGAAAATAGCAGCAATCCGCACGAGCAATTCTGCATGACCGTGCTGGGTCTGAGGCTCGCGCGGCGCGCCAACGCCGTCTCAGCGCTGCACGGAGAAGTATCGCGCGCCATGTGGACCGGGCTGTTCCCTGGCAAGACCGAAGACTCGGTTCCCATCGGCCACATCACAAATGGCGTGCACGTGCCCACCTGGCTTGCGCCCCAAATGTTCCGGCTATACGACCGTCATCTCGGCACGGGCTGGCACGAGCACAGCGGTGAATCGCGTATTTGGGAAGGCATCGAGAACGTCGACGATGGCGAGCTTTGGGAGACTCACCTGAGTCTGAAAGCGCGCCTCCTGGAATTCGTACGGCGCGCCGCGGTGGAACAGGCCGAGCGCCGGGAAGAGTCCGCCGAGACGCGCCGCCGGCTCAGCCGCATCCTGAGCCCCGACGTTCTGACCATCGGGTTCGCCCGCCGCTTCGCTACTTATAAGAGAGCCAACCTGATTCTTGCGGACATGGAAAGACTGGCTTCCATGGTGAATGATCCCAACCGTCCGGTGCAATTCGTTTTCGCCGGCAAGGCGCATCCCAAGGATGAGCCGGGAAAGAGGGTCCTCCAGCAAATTGCGGAGTTGACGCGCGATCCGAAAGTCGGAGAACGTTTCGTCTTCGTGGAAAACTACGATATCAACGTGGGGCGGTTCTTCGTGCAGGGAGTCGACGTCTGGCTGAACAATCCGCGCCGGCCTTTGGAGGCATCAGG
>Ga0265314_10000735_pt1 | contig 39382 bp, 29 predicted proteins | sample 4126metaG_FD_203106 | JGI IMG/M metagenome (GOLD analysis project Ga0265314, IMG submission 203106) | Rhizosphere microbial communities from Carex aquatilis grown in University of Washington, Seatle, WA, United States - 4-1-26 metaG | ecosystem: Host-associated > Plants > Roots > Rhizosphere >...
TGTTCGCCTCGCGTGAGGGCGTCGGGCTGGCCGAGCCGCTCTCCGATCATGCCTATGTGGTGGCGGCGCTGAATGGTGGCTGGCCGTGCGACAGCCGCTACGGCAACGCCTGCAGCTACGACGATCTGCTCGATCAATGAGGAGTGCTTCGATGTTGTCGCGTCGTGTTTCGTCCTGCGTACTCTGTCTGGTGTTGGTGGTGGTCGCCGGCGGCGCTGTCGCCCAACCTCCCGGGCCGCCGCCAGGTCCGCCGCCGGGCGGCTTTCACTTCATGGGCGAAGGACCGGGCGGCTTCGGCGATGGCCCCGGCATGCTGCTGCCATTGATGCTGCGGGCCGGCGATCTGACGCCCGAGCAAGAGCAGAAGGTGCGCACGATCATGTCGGGCGACCGCGCGCGGATACACGAGCTGTTCGATCAGATCGACAAGGCCAACGACAGCTTGGCGGCCAAGCTCGTCAGCCCGGGCGCGGTGGACGCGGCCGCGCTGACCCCCGACGTGGACCGCATCGCCGGGCTGCGCACCGAGCTACTGAAAGAGGGGCTGCAGAGCGCCCTCGCCATCCGTGCGGTCCTGACGCCAGAGCAGCTGGCGCGCGCCGCACAGAAGCGTGCGAGGATGACGGAGCTCCAGACGCAGATGCGCGAGCTGATGAACGACAAATGACCGCACGCGGCGCGGCTCAGAAGTCGCGCAGGCCTTGCATCACCTGCTCGGCGACGAATTGGACCGCCGGCGCGTCGAGTGGGTCCGGCATGACGAATATGAAGAGGCTGACGCCGCGCCGCGCATAGTCCAGCAACCGCGGCACGACGATATCCGGGGTCCCCTGCACCAGCTGATCGTCGTGCTGAAAGACGCCGCCGCGCCGGCGCGCCGCCTCGCGCGCGTCGCGCACGTCTTTCTCGCGCCGCGCGGTTACCAGGGACACCATCAGCGATTGCGCCATGGTCTCCGGGTCGCGGCCCAGGTCGCGGCAATGCGCGTGCAGCACGCTGCGCTTATGCTCGTATTCGGCCAACGGCACCGAAAAGTAATTCCACGCGTCTGCATGGCGCGCCACGGCGCGAAGCAAGCGCCGCTCCCCGCCGCCGCCGATCGTGATCGGCGGATGCGGCCGTTGCAGCGGCCGCGGCAGACAACGCGCCGCTTCGACATGATGGTGCGCCCCGGCAAAAGTCACCGGCTCGCCCTGCCACAGCGCTTTGATGATTTGCAGACCCTCTTCCATGCGCGCCACGCGCGCCGCCGCGCCAGGGAATTCAAATCCATAGGCGCGATGCTCGCCGGCGTGCCAGCCGGCGCCGTAGCCAAGCTCGAGGCGCCCGCCGCTCAGCGCGTCGAGGGTCGCGGTCATCTTCGCTGCCAGCGCCGGATTGCGGTAAGCATCGCACAAGACCAGCGACCCGAGCCGGATGCGCGTCGTCCAGCCGGCGAGCACGCCGAGCAGGGTCACACACTCCAGCACGTCCGGCTGCGCCGCGTCCGGATAGTCCTGCAGATGGTCATAGGCCCAGAGCGAATCGAAGCCGAGCGTCTCGGCCTGTTCGGCCAAGGCGCGCAGCGCGGTCGCCGGGACCCCGTGCTGGGGAACGAAAAGACCGAAACGCAACGGCTGCATGGTCCGCTGCCTAGCGCATCAGCGCCCCACCGCTCCAGGCGCGACGCGGCGTGACGACTTCCCCGCGCGCGGGCGAGAGGCTAAGGCTCGGGCGATGGCCACGCCGCAAGAGATTCTCGAGGACCTCAAACAGATCCGCTATCCGGGCTATTCGCGCGACATCGTCTCGTTCGGCATCGTCGACGACATCGAGGTGGCCAGCGCCGGGGTGACGGTGACGCTGGTGCTCAGCGGCGCCAAAGCGGACGCGGTCGACGAGATCTCACGCGCGGTGCGCGACCGTGTGCGTGCGCTGACCGGCGCACCGCACATCGAAGTGGTGATCCGCGAGCCAGAGAAGCCGAAGCCGGCGGCGCCGGCGCGGACGCCCGCCATTCCCGGCGTCCGGCACGTGGTGGCGGTAGCGAGTGGCAAGGGCGGCGTCGGCAAGTCGACGGTCGCAGTGAACCTGGCGCTGGCGTTGCGCGCGCTTGGCCAGCGCGTCGGCTTGCTCGACGCCGACGTCTACGGGCCGAGCGTGCCGCTCATGCTCGGCCTCGACGAGCGACCCGGCAGCGACGACGCGCAGCGCATCGTGCCGCTCGAGCGCCACGGCATCAAGGTCATCTCGCTGGGGCTGTTCATCCAGCCCGGCCAGCCGGTGATCTGGCGCGGACCGATGATCACCAAACTGCTGACGCAGTTTCTGCGCGAGGTGGACTGGGGCGTGCTCGACGTGCTGGTGCTCGATCTGCCGCCCGGAACCGGCGACGCGCAACTGACCCTGACGCAGCAAGCGCCGTTGACCGGCGGCGTGATCGTCACCACGCCGCAAGCCGTCGCGCTGCTGGATGTGCAGCGCGGCATCACCATGTTCAATCAAGTGAATACGCCCGTGCTCGGTGTGGTGGAGAACATGAGCTACCACGTGTGCGCGTGCTGCGGCGCGCGCGCCGAGATTTTCGGGCACGGCGGCGGCCGGCGTATGGCCGCCGATCTCAACATTCCGTTTCTCGGCGAGGTGCCGCTGGTGCGCGGCATCCGCGAGAGCATGGACGCCGGCGAGCCGATCGTCGCGGCGCATCCCGAGGGGCCCGAGGCGCACGCCTTTCTCGACGTCGCGCGGCGCGTGCTCGACGAGATCGGCCAGCGCGCCGAAATGCGCCTGCCGACCGTACACTGACACCGGGCGCAGCGGAGCGCGCGTGCCCTAGTGTCCCAAGACGCTAGGGCACGCGGACGATGAGTTGCTGACTCGCGCCTAGATTGCCGGCCGAATCGCGCACGCGCGCCGTCACCAGCGTATCGCCGGACGGGAACGTCAGGACTTGGCTGATGAAGCCACAGTATTGCAGGGTGGAATCCTCCGCCGCGCAACCGAACTGACCGTCCGTGCCGAGGACGCACGCGGCAGCGTCATTGCACGCGCGCCCAACCTTCACGCCAGTGCCGTCGATGAACCGGCAGGCCAGATCGTTGATACTGTCGGCGATTGCCGGATCGTCGCCGAAACTGGGCGGATTGACCGCCGGCACTCCGCCCAGGAACGGCGGGGTATCGTCACACACGTCACTGCTGCCGTTGCCGAGTGGCTGCGTCACTTCGATCTGCAGATCCGGTAGACCGGACGGGGCATAGGTCGACGGTCCGGGCGGACGCGATGAAGCGCCGCTTTTCGCCTCGACGACGAGCGAGAACCCGAAGCCGAAGCTCGGCTCGTAGAGCGGCACGCCGCCGACGGTTCCGGACGAAGCGATCAACACGTCGTCGGCCCGCGTCAAACCGAAGAACGTGATCAGCGGACCGCGCAGTTGCGCAGTGGCCGTCGGCGTCGGCCCGATCGTGCGCGTTCGGGTCGGAGTCGCGGACGGAGCTTGCGTGAGCGTCGCGGTCCCGCTGCGCGTGCGGGTTGGCGTCGGCGCGCCGGGCGACGTGCGCGTCGGCGTCGCCGCCGGCGTGCGGGTACGCGTCGATGTCGGCGGTGTCTGGCCGCCGGTCGCGGTGCGGCTCGGCGTGCGCGTCGGCGTCGACGAAACCGCCCGCGTGGATGTCGCCGTGCCGGCTCGCGTCGGCGTAACGGACGCCACCGGCGTGCGCGTCGCGGTCGGGCTGGCCGGCGCCGTATTGGTGCGCGTCGAAGTCGGCGATGCGGTCGGGCGCGCGCTGGCCGTCGCCGTCCCGGTGGGAACGCGTGTGCGCGTCGCGGTGCGGGTGAGACTCGGCGTCGGTGTGGCCGTCGCGGTTGCGGTCGGCGGCGGCGTGTCGGTGGTGGTCGGCGTCGCGGTGAACGGGATCGGCGTAAAGGTCCCCGGCGGCGGGCCGCTACCGACCCGCACGACGAGCTGTTGAGGCGGGCCGAACAGACCGGACTGGTCGCGCACCTGCACGGTGAACCGCGTGTCGCCGGCGACGAAGGCCATGTCGCTGTTGACCGCCAAGCAGAACTGCGCGCGACTGCCGCTGGCGACGAAGTCGAGCTGCCCGAGCCCGTTCTGCGTGCACGCGGCGTTGCGTCGCGTCGTCACTTCGAAGCGGCAGGAGAGATCGTTGATCGCGTCGCTCACCGTTTGCGACAGCGCGAAATCGGGCGGATCGACGGCGGGCACGCCGAAGTCGTCGCAGACGTCGCGGCTCCCGTCCCCGAGCGCATGATCCGCGACGATCTCGAAATCCGGCCGTCGCGTCGGGTCGTTCGCGGCACTATCGAACGTCGTCGTCCCGACCGCCGCTCCGCTCGGCGGCGCCGCGACTTCGACGACCAGCAGGAAGCCGAACCCAGCGGTGAAGTAGTAAACCGGTGTGCCGTCGGGTAGCGCGCCGAGCGGCGGCGCCGCGCGCCCGTCGGAGCTGGCGAGGCCGATGAAGCTGACGCGGGGCCCGAGGGCAAAAGCGGTCAGGTCAGCGGCGCTCAGGCGGGCGTCGCGATTGACGTCGGCGGCGCCGCAGCCCGGTGCCGAGCCTCCGAAGAGGTCGGCGGCGATGGCACTCCGATCGGTCTCGTCGACGGCTCCGCTGCAGTTGGCGTCGCGAAACGACTGCGCCGCGGCCGGCGCAGCGAGCAGCAACAAGAGTGCGAACAGGGAACGGAGCATACGGCGCGGTTGGTCGTTTGAAAGATGCGCATACGGCGAGATTTGATGCGAATCACTTGTGCCGTGTAGACGAACGCACCGCCGCGCTGCGTATCTCAATCGCCGCGGGTGCCGTTCACTCCGCCAATTCCGCGTCGACGGTGATATCGATCTCGTCCGTGCCGCGACCGCCGTCCGGCGCGGTGGTGGTCACCGTGGCCACGTAGTCGCCCGGCTTTTGGTAGGTGTGGCTCGGGTTGGCTTCGTTGCCGCCCTTGGTCCCATCGCCGAAGTCCCAACTGTAGGTCACCGGCTCGGCGGTACAGTCGGTCTCCGTGCTGAAGGTGACAGCCAGCGGAGGGCTGCCGAAGTCGGGCTCGGCGTCGACGATGACGAAGCAGTCGATTTCGTTCTCCGCTTCGCCAGGCGGCACGGCGGGAGCCGCGGCAACGGTGGGGGCTGCGGCGACCACGGTCGGCGCGGCCGCCGGCGGCGGACTGCTCGAATGACAGCCGCCGCATCCGGCGAAGGCAAAGACCATCGCCACCGGAGTCAGACTACGCCAGCCGGATCTCATTGCCGGCGCCTCGGCGCCGTCGGGGTCGGCGCGGCCGTCGCCTTCCGCTCCGGCGTCGGCAGAGCCTTGTAGAGCAGGACAAAGTGCGACACCGGCCCGGGGTTTCCTTCGGTGTCGCGCAAGCGCACGCTGACCACCGTTTCGCCGAGCGGGAACTGCCACGAGCGCGCCACGACCATGCAGTACTGAACCTTGCTCTGCTTCGAGACGAACTCGAAATCGCCGAACTTGTTGATCGTGCAGGAGGCGTTCGACTCGATGAAGGTTTCGAAACGGCACGCGAGATCGTTGAGCGCGCCACTGACCTTGGCGGTCTGCGCGAAGCTCGGCGGATTGATCGCCGGCACGCCGCCGATGCTCGGCCGGCGCGCATCGCACACCGCCTCGCTGCCGTCGCCGAGCGGGCGATTCACTTCCACCTGTAGGTCGGGCTGCTGCGTCGGATCGGCGGCGTCGTAGCGGAAGATGCCACGCGCCACTTCCAGGTTGCTGATGCCGGGCTTGCCTTCGATGACGACCATGAAGCCCGCGCCGACGGGATGCTGGAAGATCGGGTATCCCTGCGCATTGGTGCCGGACGGCTCGACGCGCGATCCATCGGCCCGCGCGATGCCGGCGAAGCTGACGATCGGCCCGATCTCCTTGCCAGCCTTGCGTCCCGCCTCGGCCGCCTTCTCATCGCCCACCGGCCGCGTTGCCAGCGGCACCGCCGTCGCCTCCGGCGTCGCGGTCCTGGCTGGAACGGTCGGCATGGGCGCCGGTGTCGCAACCGGCGGCGGAATGTCTGACACGTGCTTAGGCGAGCTCGCGGTCTGACTGGTTGTGCATCCCACCGCGCCCAGCACCAGGGCGCCCACCACCGCGACAGCCTTACGCATTCAGACCTCCGCTACTGCAACTGCTGACTACACCGTTGATTGCAAACAATCGTCGGGTTTACCGGCGGGTCTGGAGGGAGTCAAGGTTGCTGCGCCGGAGAGCATCCGGTATCTCACGACGTTACATGACTCGCTCGATGCCTTCGCTCCGCGCCGGCTGCCTCGCGCTCGCCTTGCTGGTGGGCTGCGCTTCCCACAAGTCGGCAACGGACCTGAAGGGCGAGGAATCGGCCTTGCCGACCCACTTGCCCGGCATGTCGATTCCGCTCGATGTGCGCGAATTCGACGTCGTCCCGGCTGAGAACGGCTCGCGCGGCGTCTTTTTGAAGCTGTCGCGCCTGCCGAGCGGGGTCACGCATCGCGCCGAAAGCAACCCGACGCGCATCATCCTGGAAATCTCCGGGCCGACCGGGACCGAATCGGGGGAGGAGATCTTCCCCTCCAACGATAGCTTGGTGACCAACATCGGGCTGTCGCGAAAGATGAACGGTCTGCAAGTCGTGCTGAACCTCGACACCACCGAAATGCCGGCCTACGACGTGTTGCCGATGGCCGATTGGATCTTGGTGCGCATCAAGCCCGACACTCCGACCAAGCCATGGTCGCACCGCGCCAGTTGAAGGGGGCGACGCCGATCGGTAGCGTGAGGTGCATGACGCGTTCGCCCCGCCGCCTCGCCCTCGCGCTGCTGGCGCTTGCCGGCACGGCGAGCGTCCCGGCGTCAGCACAGATCTCGGCGGATTCTGTCCGCCAGCGCTACGACCGTCAGTCCAAGGGCGCCGGCGTCGACGAGTGGGCGCACCAGGTCAACAGCGACGATCCGATGGAGCGGTTGAAAGGCGTCAAATCGCTCAGCACGTCGACCGATCCGGCGGCGGTGCCTTATCTGGTCCAGTGCCTCGGCGACCCGGACATGCGCGTCAAGGCCAAGGCGATCGATGCTTGCGGGACGGCGCGCGCCGCCGACGCGACGCCGGTCCTCATTCAGCAGCTGTTTCTGCGCGGCACCGACCCCGAGCTGAAGCAGCGCATCCTGGCCTCGCTGGGCAAGATCGGCGACCAACGCGCCGCCAAGCCGATCATGGAGTTCCTCGGCCGGGATCTCGACCACGCCACCCGCGGCACCGCGATCTTCGCGCTCGGCGACATCGCCGATCCCGACTCGATCGAATTCCTCGAGGTGTTCGAGCGCACGGAACCCGATCCGACCCTCAAGCGCATTGCCAATGAAGCGCGCGCCAAAGTGCGCTATCAGCAGACGATCAAGAAGACTGAGGCGCAAGAGCCGCTCAATACTTTCCTGCGTCCCGATCCGAACGCACCTCCGCAGCAATAAAGCGGCGCCCCGGCGCCACCGCCCTCTGGCCTCGTGGTGGAATTGGCAGACACGACAGACTCAAAATCTGTTATCCGCAAGGGTGTGGGAGTTCGAGTCTCCCCGAGGCCACTTAGTCTCTTCGGTTGCGTAGGTCAGCAGGTTCGCCGCCGCCATTTCAGCTAAGGCGGGCGGGCGCAGACTTCCTGGCCGAGCGGTGCCAAGCTGGCGGCCGATGACGGAGCACATCACCACTGCTGCGCTCGCCAGCGCATTGCGCCGCAGCGCGGCGGCGTGAGCCAGCGACGTGTCGTCGGGTCCGGGGGTGCGCGCGTATCAGATGTGGAACATCGTCGCGGCGGCGGTCGTACTGGCGGTGTTGGGCGCCTCGCTGGCGATGATGCAGCGCGAGGTCTTCTGGTCGCCGGACGAGGGCGGCAAGTTCTTCGCGTTGGCCAGCGTGCGCTGGGACGGCGGCCTCGCCTATGGCCTGCCCTACCACGGGCGCGCGGTAGACCCGGAGCTGCGTTTCGCTCCGCGCGGGCCGGGCGAAGCGAACGAGCCGCCGGAAGCGTTCCCGTACCCGCGCGAGGGTGCGGACGGCCGTATCCAATGGCATTGGCCGCCGTGGTTCCCGCTCGCCAGCCGGCCACTCTTCGCGGCCTTCGGCGTCAGCGGCGTGTATCTGCTGCCGCTGTTGAGCGGCTGGCTGATCGCGCTGGCGAGCGGCTGGATCGCGCATGCGCTGGCGCCTCGCCTCGCCGCCCCGGCGATGCTCGTCGTCGGCTTGGCGACACCGGTGTGGTTCTACAGCCTGACCTTCTGGGAGCACACGCTGGCGGCCGCCGCCGGCGTGCTGGCGATCGCGTTCCTGGTCCACGGCGCGCCTCGCTCGCGGCGCACGCTGCTCGCCATGCTGCCGCCGCTGCTGATGGCGGCGCTGCTGCGCATCGAGATGCTGGCGTTCGGCGTGACGGCCGTGCTGGCGTGGGCGCTGCGCGACGCGGTTGAAACCGTTCAGCCGACGGCGCGGCGCCACGCCGGTTCAGCGGTCGCGCCAAGCGCCGCGCACGTGGCGAACATGACCAGAGCGGGTACCGAGTCGCTTTTCGACACGGGCGAGCGCACCGGCGGCGCGCCCGCGCGCCAAGACGGTCGCACGGCGTGGCGGCCGTGGCTGGCTGCGGGGCTGGCCGTCGGACTCATCGCATTGCTGTGGCTCGCCGCGGCCAGCTGGTTGGCGCCGCGGCAAAGCGTCTTCTTCACCGCCATCCCCGCCCACGCCGCAGACGCGCTGACGAATCTGTCCAACCTGCCACGCGCCGCCGTCGGGCTGCTGGTCAATTCCGCCGTCGACGAAGGGCCGGTTGTCCCAGCGGCGTGGACCGCCGCCGCCGCGGTCGCGCTGGCCGCCTGCTTCGTCGCGCCTTTTCTACGCGCCGTATGGCTCGAAGCCTGCGTGCTGGTGCCGGGGCTGGCCGGCCTGCTGACGTTCAGCCTCACACTGGCGGCGCTCGAGCCGAGCTATCGCTCGCTGCACGCCTTCTTTCCGATCGCGCCGTTCACCGCCTTCTGGCTGTTCGCGTGGCGCGACGCGCGCGGCGGCGCGCGGCGCGACACCCTAGTGCGCGCCGCGGCGCTGTACTTCGTCGCCGGCTCGGCGGTGCTATTCGCCTATCGCATCGATCTGCACGGCCATGTCGTCAGCGGACTGGAGTGGGGATCGCGCTATCTGCTGGCGCTCTACCCGCTGCTCGCCATCCTCGCGCTCGCCGCCGTCGATGGCTATGTGCGCTCGCCGCGGCCGGCCTGGCTGCGCGGCACGGTCGGCGGCCTGATGGCCTGCCTCATCGCCGCCGCCGTGCTGCTGGAGAGCCGCGGCGTCGCGGTGCTGGCCGGCAACCATGCGCTCTTCGCCACCTGGAACCGCGTACTGCGCGACGACGACCGCATCGTCACCGATGTGTGGTGGCTGCCGGCGACGCTGGCGCCGTTGTTCGTTGCCAAGGAGACATATTTCGTTCGCCGGCGCGCCGAGGTCAGCGAGTGGGCGGCGCTGGCGGCGGCGCATGGCGAGCGCGAGTTCACCTTTGCCGCGTTCGGCCCCGTGCGCGACGACGAGCTCGGCCCCGGCGTGCGCCGCATCCCGCAGCGCTGCACGACGGTGTCGGGATTACAGGTGCTGCGCTTTGCGATCGTCGACGCGCCGCCGGCGCCGTAGCCCGGGTGTCCCTGTGGAGTCCGAACGAGGTGGAGATCCCCCGCGCGCTTCAGTACGCGCCGCGGCGGCGCAAGACCGCGCCGAGCGTCTGCACCAGCACCACCGCGTCGAGCCACAGCGACCAGTTGCGCACGTAATGCTCGTCCAGGCGCAGGCGCTGCGTGAACGGCAGCTGGTTGCGGCCGCTCACCTGCCACAAGCCGGTGATGCCGGGCGAGGCCTTGAGCACCGTTTCGGCGAAGTCGCCCATGCGCTGAGTCTCCGCCGGCAGGTACGGGCGTGGACCGACCAGGCTCATGTCGCCGTGGAATACATTGATGAGCTGCGGCAGCTCGTCGAGGCTCAGGCGGCGCAGCACGCGGCCGGGACGCGTCAGGCGCGGATCGAACGAGCGCAGCTTGGCGTAGCGCTCCCATTCGGTGCGGCTCTCCGGATGCGCGGCGAGATGGCGGCGCAGGCGTTCATCGCCGTCGACGAACATGGTGCGGAACTTGATGCAACGGAACGGACGGCGGTCGCGGCCGAGCCGCTCCTGCACGAAGAAGATCGGCCCGGGCGAGTCGATCCGGATGGCCAACGCCGCCGCCAGCCACAGCGGCGCCAGCAGCAGGGCGGCGGCCGTCGCGACGACCAGATCGAAGCTGCGCTTGACCAACAGGTTCCACGGCCTGGCGAGATTCCAGCGCATGTGCAGCAGCAGCACGCCGTCGAGATCCTCCGCTTCGACACCCGCCGACGCGAAGCCGATCAGGTCGGGGACGAGGCGGATGCTTTCGACGTGCCCCTCGCAACTGGAGACCAGATGCAGCATCGGCTCGCGGGCCATGCCGGGCAGCGCCATGATGACGTGCCGGACGTCGAGCGCGCGAATCAGCTGCGGCGTCGCAGCGAGCGGGCCGAGGACCGGCAGCCCGGCCAGCTGGGAGCCGATTTTCTGCTCATCGTCGTCGACGAAGGCGACCGGCGCGTAGCCGAGGTCCGGGTTGGCAACGACGCGCTCGCACACCTGGACGCCGCTCTCGCCGCCGCCGATGATCAGCACGCGATTGTGCCACAGGCCGGCGGCGGCGAGCAGCCGTTTGCAGTGGTAGCGCACCAGCGGAACCGCGACGACGGCGGTGCCCCATAACCCGGCGATGATCAGCCGCGACAGATTGCCGGCGCGGCGCGCCGCGAATGACAGCGCCAACGCCCACAGGGTCGCGACGGTGCAAGCGTACAGCGCGCGCCGCACTTCGTCCCAGAACAGCGCCCGGTGCGTATAGAACCGCGCGCCGGCGAAGGCGATCGTCCAGGGGACCAGAGCGTAGACGTCGGCGAAGGTGTCGCGCAGCCCCTGCACCGGTCCGAGGCCGGGAAAGACCGCCTCGGCGGCGACGGCACGCAGCCACCAGACCACCGCCAGACAGGCGCAGACCGTCAGCCAATCGGCGGTCAGCAGAACCAATGCCGCCAGCAGCGCACGCCCGCGTCGCGCCGACAGCGGCCGCGCGCGCTCCATCGTGGCCGCTGCGCTGCCGTACGCCGCGCTCACCTGCGCAGCTTCCCCGTGGGCCCCCGTCGACATGCTCGCCGCTTGTGTGCCCGTCCGTATGCCGGTTTGCGGCGCAATACACAAAATGATTGTTCGAGCGCGCGGTGCCGCAAAAGAGAGCCGCGCTGGCTACGAATATGATTGAGCTGCGGCATCGATTCGTGTATCGGCGCGCAAGCGGGCACGAGGCCGAGAGGGCGTAAGACGATGCTGCGAAGCGTAGCGAGGCGAGGACGAGGCACGTTTCTGGCCGCCGCCATTGTAGTGGCCAATTTCGTCGTCGCCCTGCAGCTCACCGGGCTATCCTACAGTCGCTTCGAGTGGGCGGCGTACGCGGGCGTCTACGAGAACGGCGCGGAGTGCATGGCCGGAGCGGACTGCAACTCCACCATCTGCGACGACGGCGTGTGCTGCGATCGGGCCTGCCCCGCACCGGCGCGCTGCAACTTCTCCGGCCGGCTCGGCGTCTGCACCGATCCGATCGCGCCGGCGCCGGCGCTCGACCATCGCTGGCTCGGCGGCGCGTTGCTGCTGCTGTTCTCGATCGGCCTGTTCGGCCTGCGCCGGCGCCGTCATTCGTGAGCCGGGGCGGCGGCCCCGGCTCATGCCGGTCGCGCGGCTGACCGCCTGGGACACCGCGCGTCGCCGCAGCGCCGTATGGATGGCGCTGGCTTTCGGCGTGCCGCTGGTCGTCTACGTACGCACGCTGGCGCCGACGGTCTACGGCCTCGACAGCGCCGAGCTGACGACCGGCGCGTGGGCGCTCGGCATCGTGCACGCCCCGGGCAGCCCGACGTACATGCTGCTCGGCCATCTCTTCGCGCAGCTGCCGCTCGGCGACGTCGGTTATCGACTCAACCTGTTGTCGGCGTGCAGCGCGGCGCTCGCGGTGCTGTTTCTCTTCCTCGTCATCCGGCGGCTGGTCGGCGATCCGGCCGTCGCCCTGGCGGCGAGCTGGCTCGCGGCGTTCTCGTACTACGTCTGGGTCAGCGCCGTGGCTGCCGAGCTGTACGCGCCGCACGCCGCCTTCGTCACGGCGCTGCTGCTGCTGGCGCTGCGCTGGCGCGACGGCGGCTCGAGCGCGCTGCTGTGCGGCCTCGGCCTGCTGTTCGGCGTCGCGGCCGGCAATCACCTGTCGATGACCCTGCTGGCGCCGGGCTTTGCCTGGCTGATCGGCAGCGCCCGACGACCACCGTGGCAACCGCCGTGGCTGCTCGTCGCCGCGGCCGCGGCGACGCTGGCCGGCGCGGCGGTCTATTTGTATCTGCCGCTGCGCTACCTCGCCGACCCGCCGCTCAACTATGCGCGCGTCTGGGGCGTCGACCTCAGCACGCCGCGCGGCCTGCTGTGGATGGTCAGCGCCCGCCTGTTCAGCCCGCTGTTCTTCAGCGTGCCGATCGGCAGTCTGCCTGCCGAGGTCGGCGCCTACGCGGCGCAACTGTGGAGCAACTTCGTCGGTTGCGGCGTCGTCCTCGGGCTGGTCGGGGTGCTCGGCGACTTCCGCGCCCGTCCGTCGTTGCACATAGGGCTGGCGCTGCTCTTCGCCGCCCACCTCGCGTTCTTCATCCCCTACCAGGTGGTCGACAAGGCCCTGATGTTCGAGCCGACGTTTCTGGTGTGGGCGATCTGGACGGCCATCGGAGCGCAGATCCTGTGCGCGGCGCTGGCGCGCCGGCTGCCCGATGGCTGGTCGATCTCGGCCCCGGCGCTGCTCTTCTTTCTCGCCCTGGGCTGCTTGGTGGTCAACTATCCGCGCGTCGACTTGCGCGACGACTGGTCGGCGCGCCAGGTCGGCGAGCAGGTATTCGACACGCTCGAGCCGTACGCCGTCTATTTCGGCACCTGGAAGGATGTTCCCATCCTCGAGTACCTGCAGATCGTCGAGCGACAGCGCCCGGACGTGCGCACGGTCAACCTGGTGTTCGCGCGCGGCGGCGGGCCGCGACTGGCGCGCCAGCTGCTGCGCCAAGGCTGGCCGGTTTACACGTCAGCGCCGGAATTGCTGATCGACGATTCACTGTTCATCGAGCCGCTGGCGGACGCGGACTACGCGCGCGTCCGCCTGGCGGCGCCGCACGCATCGATCGGCGGCGCCGCGCCCTGAGCGCCGGCGCATTGCGGCGTCGCGCCTCCAATCGGCGCCTGTACCGAGCTTCGTAGGCCGCCGCCTACCCGGAAGGGTGAAATCCGGCTCGCGCAGCGCCCGCGTCGCGATGGGCTCCCGCCCGGCGTCGACCCAGCTACAGCCGTCGTCCGGCTCGCGGCGCGGCGGCGCCTCGCTCATGCACCGCAGCCCGTGGCGCGCGACTGCTGTGGTGCAGGCGCTGCAGATGCCGCACACGGCGCGAGCCCACGGCCGCCTGTGCGGCGCTCATCGCTTCCTTGCTGCGATGCGGAAGGCGCGCGCGTAGCGAAATCCGGACATCCGACGCAGGACGTTGTTGGCCGCCAACAGCAGATCGTTCCTGGCGCCGCCGAAGTGCGGCAGCACGCGCACACTGAACCCGCGGCGCTCGATGCGCCGCCCCAACTGCGGCGGGTCGAAGAGCCGCTCGACGACGATACCCGAGCGCGGATCGCGCGCCAGGTCTCCGCGCCGATAGAACGCCGCGGGCGCGGGGCCGCCGGCGCGATGGGCGAGGACGGCCGCCGCGATCTGCGCCGCGTCGAGACCCGCCGTGCCGTCGGCATAGGCGCGCACCGCATCCTCCGGCAGATCGGGAAATCGACCGCGGATCAGCCGTTGGCGCGCTTCCCGAAACGTCTCGTGCACGTCGTGGTCGCCGAAGCGGCCGTGCGGGCCTTGTTCCCAGCGTTGCCAGACATCCCGTGTGTACGCCCGAATGCGGCGATTGCGCGCGTTGTTGGCGTCGGAGATCAGCAGCCAGCCGCCGGGGCGCAAGACGCGCGCGCAGGCGTCGAGAAACGCGTCGACGTCGAAGAAATGCGAGATCGCCTCGACCGCCAGCACCACGTCGACGCTGCCATCGGCGATCGGCAACGCGCCGACGTCGGCGCGGATCGGACACACCGTGCGCAGATGCGCGAAGTCGCGCGCCAGAATGCGCCCGCACGACTCGATCATGCGGCCGTGCAGCTCGATGGCGTAGACGCGCCGAGCCCCCCAATGCGCCAGCAGGCTCGCGCCCATGCCGAAGCCGGCTCCCGCATCGATGACGTCGCGCCGCTCGACGCCGCCGATCAGCGCCAGGAGCTGCTGCATCGCGCGCAGGTAGCGGCGCAGTCCGTCATCGTCGGCGAGCTCGCCGCAGTAGCTGGCGAACCACGCATCGACGCCGGCGGGCGGTGACGCGAGACTGCGACGCACGGCATCGCGGAAGTGCGCGGAGATGAGCGGAGCCGACTCTGAATCTGGCACAATGATGCTCCTACGCGCCTGCTGACACGCGCCGCCAGACGAGGCAAGCGAGGCGCGCTACGCGGCTACGGCAGATGATAGTTACGCGCCTGAGCGAGCGCCGCGTGCTGCTCTCCGGCTTTCAGCTTTCGGCTTCCGGCTGTCCGCGCGCGCCTTTGCAGGCCTGCGGTTCCATTCTAAAGGAAGCTCCCGATGGTGGTGGCGGATCGTCTCAAGGGTAGCGCCCTGCCGCTGCTGCTGACTATGTTTTGGATCGGCGGGGTGCCGTTCTTCCTGCTGTTCGGCAACCGCCTGCTGGGCTCGGTGTTGTTCCTGCACGCCGACCGCGTCGCATTTCTGCTCGCCGCCGCCCCCCTCGCGCTCGCGACGCTGCGCGGCGCGCGGACGCTGCGTCCGCTCACCGGTGTCGAAAAGGCGATGGCGGCCTACCTCGCCGTCATCTTCGCCTCGTGGGCCACCACCCTGCCGTACAAGGGCCTCACCGTCTTCAAGCAGGATGCAGACTTCATCCTGACGTGCTTCATCATGCCGTACACGGCATTCGTCATCGCGCGTCACACGGCGTGGAGCCGAGAGCGCATCACGACCTGCTTGTGGGTGCTGGTCGCCGGGGTCGGCGGCTATCTGCTGATCTTCGGCACCGTGCAATACGCCTATGACTGGAACTTCCTGGTGCCGCAGTCGCTGTGGGATGTGCTGTCCGAGCGCTCGCGTGGCCCGTTCGAGAACGGCGGCGTTTACGGCATCGTGGTGTCGTTGCTGATCGTCCTGACGCTGTTCCTGTATTTGCAGAGCCGTGCGCGACCGGCGCGTGCCCTGTTGCTGATGATCGCCATCGGGCTCGTGCAGTGCGTCGTGGCGAGCAAGACGCGCGCCGTGTGGATCGGCTTGCCGCTGGCGCTACTGCTGGTCGCGCTGCGCTACCCGCGCATCCGCGCCGTCGCCGCCCTGTCGACTGCCTGGCTGCTCGGCCAGCTGCTGTTGGCGCCGACGGTCGGCGTCGACCGTCTTGGACTCGAGCAACGGCTGGTACAGGTAGAGCCGATCCACGATCGAGTGGCGCTGACGGCAACCGCATCGAGCATGATCGGGCATCGGCCGCTGTTCGGCTACGGCTTCGGCATGTTCACCTTTCAGGGCGACAAGGGCGACTTCTACACGTCGTGGGGCGGGGTCTCGGCGCAGTCGGCCGTGTATCCCAACAACCCGCACAACGACGCGCTCAACGTGCTGATCCTGACCGGCGTAGTCGGCTTCATCCCGTACCTCGCCCTGCTGTGGACCAGTTGGCGGCTGCTCGGCCGCAACCGCGTCCGCTGGCGCTTCTCCAGCCCCTTCGTCGCGCAGCTGGCCGGCTTCACGCAAGCGGCCTTCCTAGTCCTGCTGGTCGCCGGCCAATTCCACTCCGTGATGTACATGTCGTACCCGCAGGTGCTGTTCTTCTTCCTGCTCGGGATCGTGGCCTCGGACGCAGCGCTGACCGTGCGCGCCGCCGATGCCCCCGATGTCGTCGCGGCGCCGGCCTGGATGGCGCCGTCCGAAACCGCCACCGTCGCGGCGGGAGCCGAGGCATGACGCGCGTCGCGGCGGTCGTCATCGGGCGCAACGAGGCGGCCAACCTGCCGCGCTGTCTGTCGTCGGTGTCGGGGCACGCCGCACCGATCGTCTTCGTCGATTCCGGCTCCGACGACGACAGCGTCGAACGCGCGCGGCGCCTCGGGGCCGACGTGGTCGAGCTCGATCCCACCACACCCTTCACCGTCGGTCGCGCGCGCAACGCCGGGCTGGTACGCGCGGTCTGCCTCGATCCCGCCGTCGCCTACATTCAATTCGTCGACGCCGACAGCCGGATCGCGCCGGCGTGGTTGGAGCATGCGGCCGCCGCGCTGGCCGACGAGCCCGGCACCGCCGCCGTCTTCGGCCGCGTGCGCGAACGCGAGCCGCGGCGCTCGGTGTACGCTCGGCTCTACCAGGCCGAGTTCGACAAGCAGTTCAGCGCCCCCGACGTGTGCGGCGGCATGGCGATGATGCGCATCGCCGCCGTCCAACAGATGGGCGGGTTCGACGCGACGCTGGCGGGTTTTGAGGACGCCGAGTTGGTGATGCGTCTGCGGCGTGCCGGGTGGACGGTGCGGCGGCTGAACGCGGAAATGGCGGTACACGAAGCCAGGATGACGCGCTTCGCGCAATGGTGGCGCCGGCAGACGCGCTCCGGCGACGCGCGCGCGCATCAGGTCACGCTGCACGCCGGCGCTCCGGAGCGCGCGGCGCTGCGCGAGTGGTGCAGCGTCTGGTTCTGGGGCTTGGTGCTCCCGGCCGCCGCCGTGGCGCCGGCGCTGCGCGCGAGCGGACGCAGTCTGCTGCTGCTGGCGGCCTACCCGCTCTTCTTCTTGCGCATCTATCGGCGCGAGCAGCGCGGTGGCCTGGCCGACGCGGCCGCCCTCTATGCCGCCGCCTGCGTGCTCGGCAAGTTTCCACAGGCGATCGGGCAGACGCGGTTTCACACCGCGCGCCTGACGGCAGCGGTACGCCGGTGGCTCTCCTAACGCGGCCGTGCCGCGCGGCGGAGCGGTGCGGATGAGCCGCGAAGCGGCTCCGACCGAGCCCGGGGTGAGTCTGCGCGGGCTGGCGCGCAGCTCGGCATACGTCAACGCGGCGCAGCTGTGGCAGATGGCGTCGCGGCTGGTGCTGACGCCGATCGTCATCGCGCGGCTGGGCCTGGACGGCTACGGCGCCTGGACGCTGGTGTACAGCGTGTGCGCCAACGCGATCGCGCTCGATTCCGGCGCGGCTTGGGCATACGCCAAGCTCACCGCCGAGCTCGACGAAGACGGCGATTGGTCGCGGCTGTCGGAGGTGATCGGCGCAGGGCTGCTGCTCGTCGGCAGCACCGTCGCCGTCGGCTTGGCCGCCGTGTGGCTGGCGCGCGGCTGGATCCTCCCCGTCCTCGGCGTGCCGCCGCAGCTGCTGCGCGAAACCGAACAGACGCTGTGCATTCTCTCGCTGGCGGTAGCGTTCAAAGCCTGCCTCGGCGCCGCGCTCCCGGTGCTGGCCGGGCTGCAACGCATGGACCTGCAGTACCGTTTCATCATCTGCGGATCGGTGGTCGAATTCGCCACCGCGCTATCGCTCGTGCTGGCCGGTCGGGGAATGACGGCCCTGCCGCTCGGCATCCTGGCCGGCGAAGTGGTGTCCATCGGCGCGGCCTGGCGCGCCTGCCGGCGCCTGCGGCCGGCGTTGCGTCTCTCGCCGCTGCACGCGGGGCTGCAGGGCGTGAAGCAAATCGTGTCCGTCGGCCTCCGCTTTCAGGGCGTGGTATTGATGGGTACCGTCGCACGGCAGGCCATTCGCGTCGCGCTCTCTGGCTTGTACGGCACGGCAGCACTCGGAATCTTCAACCTGGCCGAGCGGCTGCTGTCAGTCGCCGGCGGCCCGGCCCTGGCCATCGTCAGCCCGCTGATGCCGGCGTTCGCCAAGCTCGGCTCGGGATCGCACGCCTGGCGCTGGCGGCAGCTCTTCTGGCGCGCTTCGAAGGTGGCCGCCGTCGCCGCCGCGGTGCCGTTGTTGTTCGCGGCCGTATTCGCGGATCCGATCCTGTTCGCCTGGACCGGGCAGCGCTTTCCGGCCGCCGTGTGGGCCGCGCGCGCGCTGGCTCCAGTCGAATTTCTCGCCGTGCTGACCGGCGTCGCCGGAGCGCGGCTGCGCGCCGCCGGCACCGTGCGCCTCGAGGTCATCGCCGGCCTGGCGGGCAGCGTACTGGCGCTGGCCGGGATGCTCGTCGCCTATCCGGTGGCCGGATTGGCCGGCAGCGTGGTCGCCGTGGCGTGCGGCCGTTGCGCCGGCTCCGCCTGGCTGCTGGCGCGCTTCGCCTCGTTCGGACGGCTCGATGGCCGGCGCTACCTGCGCACCACCGTGCTGGCGCCGGTGCTGCGCCTGGCGCCGTTGTGTGCGCTCTTCGCCGCCGCCGCGTTCGCCCTGACGCTGCTGGGTTCGCCCGACGCCGGCCGCTGGTCCGTGCTCGGCAGGTTGGCGCTGCTGGCCGCCGCGTACACGCTGGCGTGTACGCCGGTCGCGTGGTTCCTCGCACTGTCGGCGCGCGACCGCGCCACCGTCGTGCGCCTCCGCCGTCGAGCGCGCGGCGCGGCGCACGGTCCGCTTCCACAGGCGATGCCGCACGACCCGGCACCGCAGCGACCGGCGCGTTGAGGATCTCGCCATGCCATCGGCTGCTCCCGCAGATCGGCCCGACGCCGGCGCCCCGCGGCCCGGCGCGCCGCTGCTGACCTTCTACCACGACATCGAGCAGGACCTCGCCGGCGAGGTCGACGTGCAGCAGTGCCGCCGCGCCGTGCAGGCGTTCCTCGATGTCGAGCGGCGCTACGGCGTCCGTGCGACCTACAACGTTGCCGGCAAGCTCATGCGCGAGCAGCCGGATCTCCTCGGCTGGATCACCGCCGGCGGCCACGAGGTGGCGTTTCACGCCTATGATCATCCGCCCGACTGGGCGCCGCGACACTCCGCGCCGCAGATCGATCTCTGCCGCCAGGTCAGCACGTCGATCGCCGGCTATCGCTCGCCGCGCTCCGAGATCGACGCGGACGCGGTGCGCCATCTCTGGGAGACAGGCTTTCGCTGGAATGCCGAAACCGACCGGCGCGACGAGCCCTACTTCATCCACAAGGGGTTGGTGCGCTTGCCGATCGCCGCCGACGATTGGCCCCTGCGGGGCGGCGCGGTGTGCCCCGACGCCTACGTGCGCGAGATCGAGCACCTGCTGCGGCAACGCCCCTACGTGGCGATCGGCTTCCATGACGCCGCGACCAGTCGCGCGCTGTCCGAGCGGCTGACGATCTGGGAGGAGCTGCTCAAGCAGGCGACGCGGGCGCAGGCGGCGATCGTGACGTTCTCGGAGGCAGCCGATCTGTACCGGCGGGCGGCGGTCGCGCGCTACTACACGCGCACCGCCGGTGACTGGAACCACGGCACGCAGAGCCTCTATCGCACGCACAGATTCCAGCAGCTCGTGCGCGAAGAGGTCGAGCGACTCAGCGACGCCGTCGTCGCCGATCTCGGCTGCGGCGGCGGTGTGCTGTCCGCACCCCTGCGCGACGTGGCGAACACGATCTATTGCGTCGACAATGCGCCGGGCATGCTGGCCGAGATCGACGCCGCCGGCTGCATCGTGCCGCACCTCGGCGACGCCACGGCCAGCGGCCTGCCGGCCCGTTCGGTCGACCTCATCATCTGCGCGCGCCTCATCGAGTACCTGTACTGGCCGGAGCGGCTCGCCGACGAGATCCGCCGCATCGGCCGGGTCGGCGCCACCTATCTGGTCACGTTTCCAGCCGCGCGCGACGTGCCGCCGGCAAACGAGGGAACGCCGCCGGACCGCATTCGGCGGCACTTCACGCCCGACGACATTCGCCGCTGGGCGCAGCCCATCGGGCCGGGGCGCTTGATCGGCGTGCAGTATGACGCGCAGGAGCCGTCGGATGCAGCCGCCGCGCGGCGCTACCGGGAGCTGGAGGAGCAGCCGCCACCACAGGCCGTGCCGACCAACTGGGTCTACATCGGCAGCGTCGAGGATCGCGGCGCCGTCGCGCCGCATGCACCGCCGCTCGACGTATCGGCCGCCGCCTTTCGCTTCGCGAGCAAAACGCTCTGAGCGCATCGTCGCGCTGCTGCGCGCGGCGGGCGGAACGCTGCCGAGCGGCATGCGCCGGTGGGGGGCACGCCCGCTGGTGATGCCGGGCCCTGCGGTCGCGCGCGGTCGATGCCATGCTTGAGATGAGTTCCAAAGTCGGGGCGCGCCGACCGCGGCGCCCGGCTCGGCTCAGCGCGCGCGCGCGGAGTAGATGACGCCGTCCGACTCGACGGCGAGCGGCTGCAGCTCCACCTCGCGTTGCAGCGCGGCCGCTGAGATCAGGTACGCGCGCCAGTCGATGCGCGACAGATACACGACGACCGATGGCGACTCGGCGATGCGCCGGCGCAAGCGATCGAGCTCAGCGGCGTAGAGATCGCTCGCCCCGGCGGTGGATGGATGCGTCTGCTCCGGCAGTCGTTCGGCGAGGCGCCCAGTCAGCAAATAAATCGCATCGTCGCCATTGCTGAAGATGCGCGTCTGCGGCGGCAGCGCGCGCACGCGCGCCAGCGTCGGCGACTGTTGCCAATCGGGCGTCGCGTACCCCTGGCCACCGCGATGCGCGTCGACGATCCACGGAACGGCGTGCAGCATCTGCGCCGCGGCGAACCAGATGGCGAGCGCCGCCAGCAGCGGTCGCAGGCGCGGTCGATGCGCCGCGGCAGACGCGCCGCCGATGAGCGCCCAGGCGAGCGCCGGAGCCAGGATGCGGTCGTCGAGCGGCGTCGCTGCATCGACGAACGAGATCGAGATCGGCAGGAACAAGGCGTAGGCAGCGATGAAAATGATCGCCGTGCGCGCGACGGGCGCGGACCGCGCACCCGTCGAGAGACGGCGACCCGCCGGCTGATCGGACTGCAGGGCCGGCGCCAGGCTCTGCGCGACCAAGGCGCCCAGCGCCGCCGCGGCGATCGCCAGCCCGACGCGAAGCGGCGACGCGCCGAGCCACCACCAGCCGGTGATCGCGTCGGCGCCGCGCTGCAGCTGCGGCAGCGCAATCGGATGCAGCGCCGGTCGATGATCGGTCAGCGTGCGCGCCACGAGCCAGTTCCTCGCCAGCCACAGGCCTGCGAGCAGGCCGCTGATCGCCGCGAACACGCCGCCGTCCACGATGCGCGCGCGCCGCGGCCGGTCGGCGGCGAGAATGACGATCAACCCGACGCCGATGAGGAAGACGCCGGCGTAGCGGCTGAGAATCGCCAGCCCGACCGCGACGCCTGCCGCGGCGGCAGAGCGGCGCGGCGCGGCGCTCGCATAGCGGCTCAACCAATACAGCGCCAACAGGCTCAGCAAGATGAAGCTCGGCTCGCTCCACGCCATCGCATGCGCGCTGAGCAGCGGCAGCGAGATCAGCAGCAGCGCCGCGCCGCACAGCGCCGCCACGATCGATCCGCTATCGGCGGCGATGATAGAGGCGGCGAGGAGAATATTGGCGGCGAACAGCGCCGCGTTGAGCCAGCGCGCGCCGATCAGCGGGTCGACGCCAGCCGAGCCGATGGCGGCGAGCAACGCCGGGAAGAGCGGCGCATAGAACACGAACGGGCTGGCATGCCCCTCGGGCCGCGGCGTCGCCAGGCCGAGCCCCTGCAACAGGCCGCGCGCCGCGGCGATGTAGGCCACCGAGTCGGGCGTCACGCCGACGCCGACGCTCGTCGCGAACAGGACGACCGCCACTCCGCAGAGCGCCACGAGCGCAACAGCGATCCACGCGGAGCCGGTCATACGCGGCCGCGCGGACGCGCGTGGAGCAAACGAGCCGGCGCGCGGGGCCGATCCGCGCAGCGGCGCCGATCGTCAGCGCGCGGCGCCATCCGGCGAAGCGGCATCTTCCGTCGACGCATCGCACGCCGTCGGGTCGAGTCGATAGAGCAGCCCTCCGCCCCGTTCGGCGATCACGGTGACGGGGCGATCCGTCAGCGCACCGATCGCGTACGACCGCTTCTCGACGATGAAGAACTCGTCGTGCGGTGGATCGCCGGAGCCGAACGGCGCCGGCAGCCCGTAGTACCACATATAGAAATACGTCGACCAATCGATCGGCAGCGCGACGTGCACGAGGTCGCCGGGGCGCATGACAGCCTTCAAGTCGCGCACGATTTGCGCCGCCTCCGGAAAGTCCGCTCCGCTGGCGATCGTATCGTCGGCGATCATCCGCGCCGCGCCCCGCAGCCCGAGCACCAGCAGGAATGCCGGCAGCAGCCATTGCACGCGCGACGGCACCGCCCGCATCGCATAGCTCAGGCCGATGTCCGCGGCGATGGCGGTGAACGGGATGAGGTACAGCCAGGTGCGGTGAAACGGGATGCTCTGCTTGGACAGCAGCACCGCGGCGCCACCGGCCAGCATCGACGGCGCGAGCAGCGCCGCCGCCCAGTTGCGCTGGCGCGCGGCGGCGAGCATGCCGATCAGCACCAGCGGCGCGCACAGCGCGCGCGCCGCCTTGGGAAGATTCCACGCGAACTGCACGGCCGCGCTCTGCACATGCGGAACGAGCTGGCTGCTGAACTCTGCCCACGGCAGCGGGCGGACGAACGAGTTGGCAATGATCGAGCGCGCGCCGCCGCTCTGCGCGATGGAGGGCGTGTACAGCGCGATGCTGAGCAGCGCCGTCATGAGCGCGCACGGCGCGAGCAGCCCGGTGAGAACGCGATGCAGCGAGCCGCGCTCGATCCACAGCAGCGCGCCGAGCCATAGATAGAGACCGGCAAGGGCGAACAGCATCGTCGGGATCGTCAGCATGCCCAGCGCGCCGATCAGCGAGAGGACCGCACAGCCGGTCCACGTCGGGCGCTTGACGACGCACAGGCCGACGATGGCGAGGACCAGCGTCAGGCTGGTCAGCAGCGAATAGCCGCGGGCCATGGCCGAGTAGAGGATGAGGTACGCCGCGCCGATCGACACGACGGTGGTCGCGAGGTAGCCCGAGCGACCGGCCAGCAGCATGCGGCACAACCAGAACGTCAGCGGGACCGTAGCCACCCCGGCCAGGAACGCCGGCAGCCTGATGGCCACCGGCGAGCTGCCGAAGCACAGGGTCGAGAGGCAGACCAAAATGGTGTGCAGGACGTGATTGTTGGGCAACGGATAGTTGAACAGCTCCGGGAAGCCGGGGTTGACGAAATTGAGAAATGTATAGGCCTCGTCGTACGCCATCGGCTGGTTGAGCGCGTCGGCGCGCACCACCACGCCGAGAGCGGTGAGCGCGACGAGCCAGAGCACGTCGCCGCGGCCTCGGAAACATAGTCGGAACGAGCCCGACAGTTCGGCACCGAGCTCGCGCAACGCGCCGGCGATGCCGCGCAGGGTCGCCGTCGACAGCGGGCGAGCTCCGTGCACCGCGACGACACAATCGAGAAGCCCGACGTCGAGCAGCGCCAGGCCGTACAAGCCGCACAGGCCCCGCGCCACGCCCTCGTGCGACCAGCCGACGGCGAGCAGTCCGGTACCGGCCAGCAGACAGATGGTCGCCGGCCATGTCGGGACCGAGATCCGTACCCGCAGGGCGCTGGGCGAGTCTGCGTACTGCATGTCGACAGCTCGAGCACTCGTCGAGGCGAGAGGCGGCGTTCTCCTGGCGTCGGCGTACGCCATTCCCAGCCTGCGAGGCAATCGGTGCCGCGCGCGATCGGCGCGCCGCGCCGCAGAGACCGCGACACCGCGTCGGCACCCCCGCCGCACGATGCTGCCAGGACCGCTGGTCCGCGATTCGCCGGCGGCCGATCTCGCCCGTGCGCGCGCCGGCGTCCGGTCGTCTGGCCGCAGGGGCGGCAATCTTGGCGCATCGCGGTGAAAGTGTGAGATACGCCCCCGCATGGCGGCCGAACATCCGCGCCGGCGGCGCGCAGCGCGGCGTCCGCCCGCGGCCACGCCGGCGACACATTCGCCGAGTCCGCCGCCATCTCTCCTGGAAGCCGACCCGCGGGCACGCCCAATCGCAACAGCGCTGCTGATCTTCGCGGCGCTCCTAGCGATCTACGTCTTGAACTTCCGCATGCTGTCGTCGGGCGACAGCCTGCCGACGCGCGTGCTGCCGTTCAGTATTCTGCGCGAAGGCAACCTGGCGCTCGACGAGTTCTCCTGGGAGCCGACCTCGCGCGGTAAGCCGCCGTACTATCTGCGCGCCGTCGGCCACCATCTCTATTCCGGCTCACCGATCGTCTTGCCGGTGGTCATCGCACCGCTGTACGCGCTGCCGGCGTGGTGGCTCGCCGCCAACGGCATCTCCTACGACGACGTGCGCGCACGCGTCGTCATCGTCGCCATGGAACGCATCAGTGCGGCGGTCGTCGTCGCACTGTCGGCCGCCCTGCTGTTCTTGTTGCTGCAGCGGCTGACGACCTGGCGCGCGGCACTGGCGCTGACCGCCGTGTACGCGCTCGGCACCTCGACGTGGTCGATCGCCAGCCAGGCGTTGTGGACGCACGGCTTGGCGGAGCTGCTGCTCGTCCTGTTGACGATGGTCTTCTTGCGCCGGGACGAGCCGACGACGTTCGCCGCCGCGGCGGCCGGGGTCATTGCCGTGCTGGCCATCGGCAATCGCCCGCCGATGATCATCTTCGCCCTGCTCAGCCTGATCTACGTGTGGCGCCACCAGCGCCGTCGACTGCTGGCCTTCGCCGCCGTGCCGGTGGTCGGCGGCACGCTGCTCCTGGCGTTCAACCTGCTGCTGTACGGACGCGCGGCCGGCGGCTACGGCGTCAGCCTGCGCTCGTTCGACGGCAATGTTGTGACCGGCGTGGCCGGTTTGCTGGTGAGCCCGAACCGCGGCCTGTTCGTCTACACACCGTTGATGCTGTTTGCCGTTGCCGGCGCCGTGCGCATTTGGCGCACGCCGGCGCACGCGTGGCTGCGCTACTTGGTAGTCGGCGTCGGGCTGCACCTGCTGATCTACGGCACCTTCAAAGAGTGGTGGGGCGGCTACGCCTACGGGCCGCGCTACATGACCGACGTGTTGCCGGCGCTGATGCTGTTCCTGATCTACGGCGTGACGCCGCTGTGGCATGACGCGCGCGCGCGTGTGCTGATCGCCGCGCTGGCGCTGTTCGGCATCGCCGTGCAGGCGATCGGCGTCTACGCGGCAGACGATTCCTGGAACCGCGAGCCGACGCCGCTGGAACAAGCGCCGCGGCGGGTGTGGGATTTGGCCGACTCGCAGATCGTGCGCGGCTGGCGCAACGGCTGGCACGCCGGCGACCTGGCGCCGATCATGTTCGATGCCTTCCGCCGCCCGCTGCCGGCGCTGGTCGCGCCGCTGCGCGAGGCCGACCTGACCGGCACGCTCACCGCGCATGACTTTCCCGCGGCGGTCGAAGCGGGCGCGGTCGTTTCGGGCACCGTCGAGATCACCAACCGCAGCACGGTGGGCTGGCCGGCATTTTCAGGCGACGGCATCATCAGCGCGCGTTATCTGGTCTTCCTGTTGGCGCGCTGGATGCACCACGGCACACCGCTGCCGGGCGCCGGCGACGTCTTGCCGCTGCCATCGAATCTCGCACCCGGCGAGACCGCATCCATCCACGTGTCGCTGCCGGCGCCGGCGGTGACCGGCGATCTCAAGCTCGAGCTGCGCATGACGCAGGCGATCGATCGGCAGAGCGGCCTGGTCGGCCACGACGCGCTGAAGGTGCCGATCAGCGTTCGTTAGCGACGGCGCGGCGGCTTGGCATCGAGCTCGGGATAGTGGCGGAAGATGCCGTTCTTGTTGAAGGGCTGGCGGCGCTTTGACTTGAGGTATGCGGCGATTCGCGGTCGCGCGGCGACGCGCTCGCATAGCCCGGCGACGAGCGGCAGGCTCGGCTCGAGCGCGGCCATCGCGTTCGGAAAGGCGTAGCGCAGCCCTGCGACGACCTGAAACGTCGAGAGATCGGCGTACGTGCAGTCGGCGCCGACCAGCCAACGGCCGGCGCCGTTGCGATTGCGCGCCAAGGTACGTTCCAGCCACTGCAGGTACTTCGGCATCCGCTCGGCAACGAAGTTCTTGGAACGCCGGCGCGCGGCCGGTTTCTGATCTTCGTAGTAGAGGCTGCCGGCGATCGGGTGATGCGTGTCGTGTGCTTCCGCGACCAGGTCGGCGAGCGTCAGCTGGATTTGGTGCACCGTTGCGCGCAAACCGCCGTCGGCCGGTACCAAACGCAGCCGAGGCGCCAGGAAGGCGAGAATGTTGGCCGTCTGCGCGACGACGGCGCCGCCGACGCGCACGAACGGCGGCGCAAACGGCAGCGCACCGCGCTCGTGACCGTCGAGAAACCGCTGCATCGCCGCCATGCCGCGCGGCGACTGGCGCGCGACATCGACATAGCGCGCCCCGGCGTCTTCCAACGCGAGGCGCACGAACTCGCCGCGCCCCGGAATTCCTGGCCAGTAATACAGCTCGATGCGAGACCCGCGCGGCGCCATCGGTCACCCTCCTCCAAGATCAATCGCCTTCAGCTGTCAGCGATCAGCCTTTCGCTTCCGAGGCAAGGCTCTGAGCGCTGGCTTGAACGCTGAAGGCTGATCGCCGAGGGCACCCTGGCGTCGTCCCACACGGCCAGACAGATGCGGCGCGTACGCAGCGAAACGGCGCACGCGCCGCCGAGGTGCCTAGTCGGCGATGTGCGGATAGCGCGCGCGGAAGTACGCCAGCGCATACACCGGCGTCTCGAAGCGGCGCGCGCGATCGGCGTCGCTCGGTGGATGCGCGGCCAGGCGTTCGTTGAGCATCGCCCAACTGCCGAAGCGCCAGCTGCCGTCGTCATTGATGAGCGTGATGCTCAGTTCCGTCCCGAGCCGCGCTGCCATGACTTGCATGCTGTCCTCCGCGTTCGTCGGCGCCGCGATTCGTATCGCGTCTACTCCGGTGGGACGCAGAGAACCAGAACTTTCTGCCGTCAATGGGATAAGAAAATTACCCGGTCCGGCTGGCCCTCGACGGCGCGTCGTGCGACGCGCGCGGCGTTCGACGTGTGACGCGCTGTGGCGAATGCGTCAGACCGCTTTCGTCACCGCTGCCGACGCGGACGCGCGTGTCGCTGCAGCCGGCGCCGCGGCGGGTCGCGGCGCTAGACCATCACGTGCCGAATCGTCCGCAACGGCACCGTCGGTCGCGCTCTGCGCAGCCCTGACGACGGCATCGACGAAGCGCAGCTTGTCCACGACCGCCGGACTCAACACGAACGGGTACCCATCCGGCAGACCGAGACCGCGATTGAGATTGTTGAGCACGTAGGTGAGCGACACCCAGTCGACCAGCATGCGCTCGAATGGCGTCTGATTCGGATGGCGCGGCGGCGCCAGGCTCGGATCCTGCGGATTCGGCGGCCGCAACGCCACCCCGCACGACGCCGCGGTCTCCAGCGCATCGGTCATGTGCAGATAGTGCGCCCACGTCTCGGCCCAATCCTCCCAGGGATGCGCGCTGGCGTAGGCGCTGATGAACCGCTCGGCCCAATCGGCTGGCGCACCCTGCGCGTAATGGCGCTGCAACGCCGCCCCATAGTCGACCTGCTCGTCACCGAAAATCGCCCGGAACGCCTCCAGCTGGTCGGAGTCCTTCAGCAGGCGATCCCAATAGTAGTGGCCGCTCTCATGCCGGCAGTGGCCGAGCACCGTGCGATAGGGTTCGTGCATGTCGACCCGGCGCTTCTCGCGCTCGGCATCGTAGGCCTCGGCGAGATTGATCGTGATGCGGCCGTCGGCGTGGCCGGTGAGTACTTTGGCGTCGCCGGGCGCGCCCGAATCGGCGAGGAAATCGAACGCCAGGCCGCCCTGCGGATCGTCGATCTTGTTCGCCACCGGCAGACGCAACATGAGCAACGTGTATACGAGCCGGCGTTTGGCGACTTCCAGCTTGTACCAGGCTTCGCGGTGCCCCGGTTGGGCGAGATCGGGGATGACCTGAGTCAATCGGCAAGCGATGCACAGCGTATGCGCGTCGTCGGCGCGCACCGCCCAATTGCACACGTTCTCGCGCGCGTAGTTCTCGCACAACCGATAGTCGCACGTCGCGGCACTGGGTAGCGGCGAATGCCACAGCTCGCCGCTTGGCTCGAGCGCACCGACGACTTCAATATCCGGTAGGAATGCCAGCGCGTGCCCGCAGGTGAGGCAGGTGATGTTCTCGAAGAAGACCGGCTGACTGCAGTGCTCGCAGTGGAAGACCTTCATCCTCCATTCCGTACCACGCATGCGGGGAAGGCAAAGCCCGCGCGGCGTATTTCGTCGCGCTCCGACCCTGCGAAAGCGGGCGACCAAGGTCTCCGGCCCGCGGCGGCTGGGCGCGGATCTCTGGAAGATGCGGCCGTCCCACAGCGAGCCGGGGCGGGGCAGCGGCTGCTCCTGGAAAGGCGCCCTGGGGGGCAGCGCACGGACAATCGACCGGCCCCAGAGGAGCCCCAAAAGGAGGCTCACATGAGTATTGCAGGTCTCAGCGGCGACCTGCTACTGGGCTCCAGCGCTCGTCGATGCCGTTGCCTCTGCCTCCGACCGGTCTGGCAGTCCGGCCAGCCTCAATGAACGCTGATTGTTGATATGAGGCTCGCTGTGGCGCGCGTGAAAGCACGACGACAGCACAAACCAGAAGGAGTGCAGTGAGATGGGCAGCAAGTTGTACGTCGGGAATCTTTCATTCGACGTGACCAGTGACGATCTGAAGGGACTGTTCGATCAAGCGGGCGGCTGTGAGTCGGCGTCGGTCATCATGGATCGCGCCACCGGCCAGTCGCGCGGCTTCGCCTTCGTCGAGATGTCGTCGAGCAGCGATGCGGCGCGCGCCATTCAGCAGTTCGACGGGCAGGAATTCCATGGCCGCGCCCTGCGCGTAAACGAAGCGCGTGAGCAAGGTCCGCGCGGCGGCGGCGGCGGCGGTGGCGGTGGCTATCGCGGCGGTGGCGGCGGCGGTGGCGGCGGCTATCGCGGCGGCGGCGGTGGTGGCGGCGGTGGCCGTGGCGGCGGCGGCGGTGGCCGCGGCGGCGGCGGCGGCGGGCGCGGCGGCTGGTAATCGATCAATCGCGCGAGGCGGCGGGTGAGCCCGCCGCCTCGACGCGTGGCGCTACGCGCCACACTTAGTGGACTCGCCTCGGGTGGCAGCAGCGCACGCCGCCGCGAGAGACATGCTGCAGCCGCCGGCAGCGCCGCGTACTTCGCCGGCGCCAATGCTGGCTCGCGCTTGATTGAGGCGTCGCTGCCGCGGATGCAGGCGCGGCGCCCGCGGCCTCGCCCGGGCCGAGTCGCCGCGCGCCGAGATGCTTGCCGAGTAACCTCTCGCACGTTGACGCCGTACCGCACGGGCTGAGCGGCGTGCCGCCGACGACGCGATGCCGAGGTCGACAGCGCCCGCCTCGGTAACGTCGCGCGTCAGCGTGCGGTTTTCCTGCAACCCCTCTCGCGCCGAGTCGCGATGTCCGGCACGATTCACCTCCGAGTGTTTCGTCCCGTGTTCGTTCGCTGCCGCCGTTTGTTCGTGGTCATCGTCGCGCTCGTACTGGCGAGTTGCGCCGTCGGGCCCGACTACAAACCGCCCGACCCGGTGCTGCCGCCGGGGTGGGAAGAGTTGTCGAGCGGAGTGACCCAATCGCCGAGCGATCTGACCACATGGTGGACCTTGTTCGGCGACCCGGTGCTCAACGACCTGGTGCGCGACGCAGCAGCCGGCAATCTGCCGCTGCGCGAATCCGTGGCGCGCGTCGACGAAGCGCGCGCGCGCTACGGCGTCGCGCACGCCGGGCTCTTCCCCCAACTCGATACCAACGGCAGTGCGACGCACAATCTGGATAGCCAGAACGGCCCGTTCTTCGGCGGCGACGAGTACAACGATTTGATCGTCGGCGTGGCGGCGAGTTGGGAGCTCGATGTATTCGGGCGCGTCCGCCGCTCGGTCGAATCGGCCGGTGCGGCGGAGGAAGCGGCCGAAGACGATCAGCGCAACGTACAAATCGTGCTGGCGGCCAACGTCGCGGATTCGTATGTCACCGTGCGCACGCTGCAGCAGCGCCTCGCCGTGGCGCGCGCCAACCTCGCCTCGCAGGAACAGATCTTCGACCTGACCAAAGTGCGCTTCGAGATGGGCATCTCGTCCGGCCTTGATGTCGCCCAGGCCGAGCAGGTGCTGGCGAGCACGCGCACGCTGATCCCGCCGCTGGAGCTGGCCCAGACCGAGGAAATCAATCGGCTCAGCGTGTTGCTCGGCCAGCAGCCGGGCGCGCTGCGCGACCGGCTCGCGTCGAGCGCGCCGATTCCGCGTCCGCCGGACGAGATGGCGATCGGCTTGCCGGTCAACTTGTTGCGTCAACGGCCAGACATCCGGCGCGCCGAGCGCGAGCTGGCGGCGGCGACGGCACAGATCGGTGTCGCGGTCGCCGATCTCTATCCGCGCTTCACCCTGCTCGGCAGTTTCGGATTCGAATCGACCAAGGTCGAAGACTGGATCGAGGGCCCGAGCCGCGCCTTCTCGGTCGGCCCGAAGGTCATTTGGAACGTCTTCGACGCCGGCCGCTTGCGTTCGATCGTGCATGCCAACGAAGCGGTGACGGCACAGGCGTTGGCGCGCTACGAGCAGCAGCTGCTGGTGGCGCTGCAGGAAGTCGAGAATGCGCTGGCCGCCTTTGGTCGCACGCGCGAGGAGCGCGTCGCCGTCGAAGAAGCGGTCACCGCCTCCAGCGAATCGCTCGATCTGGCAACGCTGCTCTACAAGGACGGCATCGTCGATTTCCAGAACGTGCTCGACGCGCAGCGCACGCTGCTCGATTTCGAGGAACGCCTGGCCATCACCGACGGCAACGTCGTCAATAGTTTGGTGCGCCTCTACTTGGCGCTCGGCGGCGGATGGGATCCTGCCAACATCACCCCGGCGTCCGTGTCGTGGAGCGAGACGGTCGGCCTCGGCGGCGACGCGCAGCCGGCGCCGGCCGCGGTCGCCCCAGACGCCGGCGACGCATCCCCTGGTGCGACGACGCCATGACGATGCCGATCGTCTGTCCGCCGGCGGAAACCGCCGCGGCGTTGGCCGCGCCGGAAACCCCCGGCTGTGCGGCGCACGCGAAGCGCTGGGTGCTCGCAGGAACCGTCCTGGCGTCGAGCGTCGTCTTTCTCGAAGCCACGGTGATCAACGTCGCGCTGCCGGCGATCCAATCGTCGCTGCAGGCGAGCGTCGCGACCATGCAATGGATCGCCAGCACCTACACCCTGGCGCTGGCGGCGGTGACCTTGGTCGGCGGCGGGCTCGGCGACCGACTCGGGCGACGGCGCCTGCTGATCGTCGGGCTCACGCTGTTCATCGCCGCGTCGATCGCGGCGGGCGTGGCGCCGAACGCGGCCGCGTTGATCATCGCGCGGACCGCGCAAGGCCTCGGCGCCGCGTTGGTCGCGCCGAACAGTCTCGCACAACTCAGCGCGTCGTTTCCGCGCGCCGAGCGCGGGCGTGCGCTCGGCGTCTGGTCGGCGGCCTCGGCGCTCACCGGCGGCGCCGCACCGCTGCTCGGCGGCTGGCTGGTCGACAGCGTCTCGTGGCGCGCGGTGTTCCTGTTCGGCGTGCCGCCGACGCTGCTGGCGCTGGCGATGATCGTCGCGCGCGTTCCCGAAAGTCGCGCGCCGCATCCCGGCAGAGCGCTCGATCTGCGCGGCGCCGGCCTCGCCGCAGTGGCCTTCGCCGCGCTGACCGGCGGGCTGATCACCGCGGCGGGGCCGCTGCGCGGCACGGTGTCGTGGAGCCTCGTCGCCGTCGGCGCCGCGCTGCTGGCGGGATTCCTGCTGCTCGAATCCCGTCTCGCGGCGCCCATGATGCCGCTGAGCCTGTTCCGCTCGCGCGCCTTCAGCGCGGCAACCGGTCTGACCTTCTTCCTCTATGCGGCCATCACGGCGACGACATTCCTGCTGCCGTTCGTGCTGGTGCAAGGCTACGGCTACTCGGCAACGCTCACCGGCGTGGTCTTTCTACCGTTCGCATTGGCAATGGGGACGCTGTCGCGCTGGGCCGGCGGCCTGGTCGAGGCGTGGGGCGCGAAATGGCCCCTTGTGCTCGGACCGCTGCTCGCCGCCGTCGGCTTGGCGCTGTTTGCCGATCCGGCCGGCGACGGCGGGCTCGGCACGGCCTTTCTGCTGCCGATGAGCGTGATCGGCCTGGGCATGGCGGTCACCGCGGCGCCGCTCACCACGGTGGTCATGGGCACCGTGCCGGCCGATCTCGGCGGCGTTGCGTCAGGCATCAACAACACCGTGGCGCGGCTGGCGGCGTTGTTCGCGGTCGCGCTCACCGGCGTCATCGCGCTGGCGCTGTTCAGCCACGCGGTCGAGCGCCGCGTCGATGCGGTCGACGCGCCGCTGGCGCAGCGGCAAGCGATGCTGGCCGAACGGCGCGATCTCGGCGATGCGCACGTCCCATCCGCCGCCGGCGCCGCGGCACCGGCCTTCGCGGCGGCGGTGCGCGGCGCGCTCGCCGACGCGTTTCATCGCGTCGCGCTGCTGGCCGCGTTGTTGGCGGCAGCCGGTGCTGCCCTGGCCGCGCTGTGGATCGACGGCGATGCCGTCGCGCGCGCCGCCGGCGACCTGCCGGCCGTCTTCACGTGCGAGCATCTCGCGCAGGTGGTCGCCGTCGCGCCGACCAGCCGCGGCTGTGAGGAGTGTCTGCGCACGCATCAGCGCTGGATTCATTTACGCGTCTGCCTCGGCTGCGGCCATGTCGGCTGCTGCGATGCCTCGGCGAACCAACATGCCACCCGCCACTTCCGCACCACCGGACATGCGATCGTACAATCGCTCGCGCCCGGCGAGGACTGGCGCTGGTGCTACCTGGATGAGCACGTCGTATGACTACACCCCCGATCCGCAGCTCCCTCGATGATACGCGCCGCGACAAAGCGTTCCCGCAGCTCGACGCGCGTCAATTGAGCGCCCTCGAATCCTACGGTACGCGCCGTCGCTTTGCGGCCGGCACCGTATTGTTCAACGAGGGCGACCGCCACGTCGGTATGTTCGTCGTGCTGTCGGGCAGTATCGACATCACCCGCGGCCAGGGCTGCGAAGACGAGCACGTCGTGACGCACATGCCCGGCATGTTCAGCGGCGAGATCGGCATGCTGTCCGGACGCGGCGCGGTCGCCAGCGCGCGCGCGCACGAGGACAGCGAGGTGTTGGTGGTTGACGAAACGGCCCTTCACCGACTGATCGTCTCGCACGCGGAGCTCAGCGAGCTGATCATGCGCGCCTACATTCTCCGCCGCGTCGCCCTGCTCGAAACCGAGAAAGGTGCGACGACGCTGATCGGCTCGCGTCTGAGCAGCGAGACGCATCACCTGCGCCAGTTCCTCGCCCGCAACGCGCAGCCGCATACCTACCTCGACATCGACTACGACGCCGAGACGAAGGAGTGGATGACCCACTTCCACCTCAGCGCCGAGGATCTGCCGGTGGTCTTCACGCCCAGCGGCCAGCAGTTGCGCAAGCCGACCAACCGCGAGTTGGCCGATGCCATCGGGCTCGGTCCCGAGCCGCTCGAGGGGCGCCAATTCGACCTCGCCGTCATCGGCGCCGGGCCGGCCGGGCTGGCCGCCGCCGTGTATGCAGCGTCGGAAGGGCTCAGCGTGGTCGTGCTCGACGCCAAGGCGCCCGGCGGCCAGGCGGGCAGCAGCTCGAAAATCGAGAACTACTTCGGCTTCCCGACCGGAATCTCCGGACAGGCCTTGACCGGGCGCGGCTTCGTGCAGGCGCAGAAGTTCGGCGCCGAAGTCGCGATCCCGCGCAAGGTCGCGAGCTTCGATTGCGGCGCCGGCAAGGGCACCGTGGCGGTGATCGAGGGCGGCGAGCGCCTGACGGCGCGCGCCGTGGTGATCGCCACCGGGGCGAAATACCGCGGCCTCGATCTGCCCAACCTCGCGGCGTTCGAAGGCCGCGGCATCTACTACGGCGCCGGCTTCATGGAGGCGCAGCTGTGCGCCCAGCAGGAGGTCATCATCGTCGGCGGCGGCAATTCGGCCGGTCAGGCCGCGGTGTTCCTCGCCGCGCATGCCAGCCACGTGCACATCCTGGTGCGCTCCAACGGGTTGGCCGCGAGCATGTCCGACTATTTGATCCAGCGCATCAACGCGACGCCGAACATCACACTGCACACGCGGACCGAAGTGGTGGCGCTGCACGGCGACACCAGCCTGACCGGCGTCGATTGGCGACCTGCCGACGCGCCGGTCCAGCTGCGCCCGATCGAGCACGTCTTCCTCTTCTGCGGCGCCAAGCCCAGCACCGAGTGGCTGAGCGACTGCCTGACGCTCGACAGCGCCGGTTTCGTGAAGACCGGGCCCGATCTCACCGTGGCGGAGCTCACCGAGGCGGAATGGCCGTTGGCGCGCGCGCCAATGCGGCTGGAAACCAGTCACCCCGGTGTGTTTGCCGTCGGCGACGTACGCAGCGGCTCGGTCAAACGCGTCGCCGCCGCGGTCGGCGAAGGCTCGACGGCCGTGCAGCTGGTGCACCTCTACCTCGCCGAGCAGCGCAACGAACCGACGAGCCAGGCATGAGCGCAATGCGCCATCGACCATCCCGCTACTCGCGTCAGGCGGCCGGGTCCGTCGCCGCAGCGATGTGCGCGACCGCGCTGCTCGCCGCCTGCACCAACACGCCGACGACCAAGCCGCCGGCGCCGGCGAAGGTCACCGTGACGCATCCCGTCGAGCGCGACGTCACCGAGTGGGACGAGTACACGGCCCGCCTCGACGCGGTCGAGTCGGTCGAGCTGCGGGCGCGCGTGAGCGGCTATCTCCAGTCGGCGAAGCTGACGGACGGCGCGACGGTGAAAGAGGGCGACGTGCTGTTCGTCATCGATCCGCGTCCATACGTGGCGATCATGCGGCGCGCCGAAGCCGAGCTGCAGCTCGCCAAGGCGCGCCTCGATCTGGCGCAGAAGCGGCTCGAACGCGCGCAGAAGCTGGTCGCTCGCAATGCCATCTCGCAAGAGGAGGCCGATACGCGCGCCGCCGAGGCCCGGCAGGCGGAAGCGTCGGTGCACGCCGCGGCGGCGGATCTCGAGACGACGCGGCTCGATGTCGAGTTCACCGAAGTGCGGGCGCCGATCAGCGGGCGCGTCAGCCGCAAGTATGTCACCGAGGGCAATCTGGTGAACGGCGGCTCCGGTACACAGGGCACGCTGCTCACCACCATCGTCAAGCTCGACCCCCTGTACGTCTACTTCGAAGCCGACGAGCGCTCGTACCTGAAATACGTGCGCCTCGCGCAAGAAGGAAAGCGCCCGAGCTCGCGCGAGTCGAAGAACCCGGTGCAGGTCGGCTTCGCCGACGAAGAGGGCTTCCCGCACCTCGGCTATATGGACTTCGTCGACAACCGGCTCGACCCCAATACCGGCACGATGGTCGGGCGAGCCGTGCTGCCCAATCCCGATCTGCGCCTCAGCCCCGGTTTGTTTGCGCGCCTGCGCCTGATCGGCAGCTCCGAGTACCGCGCCATTCTCATCCCCGACGCGGCGTTGCTCAGCGATCAATCGCAGAAGTTCGTCTACGTCATCGACGCCGACAACCACGCACAGTATCGCGTCGTCACCACCGGCCCGCTGATCGACGGGCTGCGCGTCGTGCGCACCGGTCTGAGCGTCGCCGATCGCATCGTCATCGGCGGCATTCAGCGCGTCCACCCGGGCGCCCTCGTCGAAGCGATCGACGCGCCGCCGCCGACGCCGTCGAGCGCGGGCGCGACCCCAGGCGCCGAGGCGACGGCGGGCGCGGCTCCGACGCCGACGGGGGCGGCGTCGTGAACCTGTCGCAGTTCTTCATCGACCGGCCGATCTTCGCTTCGGTCATCGCCATCGTCACGATCATCGTCGGTGCCATCGCCTACCGCTCGCTGCCGGTGGCCCAGTACCCCGACGTCGTGCCGCCGACGATCGTCGTCACCGCGTCCTACCCGGGCGCGCCGCCGGAGGTCATCGCCGACACCGTCGCGACGCCGATCGAGCAGGAAATCAACGGCGTCGAGAACATGCTCTACATGTCGTCGCAGAGCACCACCGACGGCACGATGACGCTGACCATCACCTTCGCGCTCGGCACCAATCTCGATACCGCGCAGGTGCTGGTGCAGAACCGTGTCGCGGTGGCCGAGCCGCGCCTGCCGGAGGACGTGCGACGCATCGGCGTGACGACGCGCAAGAGCTCGCCCGACTTGCTGATGGTCGTCCACCTGATGTCGCCGGACGGGCGCTACAACCAGCTGTACATCGGCAACTACGGGCTCATTCAGGTGCGTGACGCGCTGTCGCGCATCGACGGCGTCGGCGCCGTGAACCTGTTCGGCCTGCGCGAGTACAGTATGCGCATTTGGCTCGATCCGGAGCGGCTGGCGGCGCGCAGCCTGACGACGGGCGACGTCGTCCTGGCGTTGCGCGAACAGAACATCCAGGTCGCTTCGGGCGTCATCGGCCAGCCGCCGGTGCCGCCGGGCGACGCGTTTCAGTTCCCGGTGACGACGCTCGGTCGCCTGTTGACGCCCGAGCAGTTCGAAGACGTGGTGATCAAGACCGGCGCCGACGGCCGCATCATCCGCGTGCGCGACATCGGCCGCATCGAGCTCGGCGCGCGCGACTATGCGGTCAACAGCTACCTGAACAATCAGCCGGCCGTCGCCATGGCGATCACGCAGCGGCCGGGCTCGAACGCCCTCGCGACCGCCGACGCCGTGCTCGCCCAGATGCAGGAGCTCTCGAAGCTCTTTCCGGAAGGCCTCGAGTACCGCGTCATCTACAACCCGACCGTCTTCGTGCGTGAGTCAATCAACGCCGTGATCCATACGCTCTACGAGGCGATCGGCCTGGTGGTGCTGGTGGTGCTGCTGTTCCTGCAGACCTGGCGCGCCAGCCTGATCCCATTGCTCGCCATCCCGGTGTCGTTGATCGGCACCTTCGCCGCCATGGCGGCGTTCGGCTTCTCGCTCAACATGCTGTCGCTGTTCGGTCTGGTACTGGCGATCGGCATCGTCGTCGACGACGCCATCGTCGTGGTCGAGAACGTCGAACGTCACATCGGCGCGGGCATGGCGCCGCGCGCGGCGACGCGGCTGGCGATGGAAGAGGTCACGCCGGCCGTCATCGCCATCGCCTTCGGCCTGTGCGCGGTGTTCGTGCCGACCGCGTTCATCAGCGGCATCTCCGGACAGTTCTACCGCCAGTTCGCGCTCACCATCGCGGTATCGACGCTGCTGTCCGCGTTCAACTCGCTGACCCTCAGCCCGGCGATGTGTGCCCTGCTGCTGCGGCCGCACGACGCGCCGAAGGATTGGTTCGGTCGCTTGTGGGATCGCTTCCTGGGGCGTTTCTTCCGCTGGTTCAACCGCAGCTTCGAGCACCTGAGCAACGGCTACGCCGCGCGCGTCGGCTGGCTGCTGCGCCACAGCATCCTGCCGCTCGGACTGTACGTGATTTTGCTTGGCCTGACAGGGGCCGGCTTCCACCTGATGCCCACCGGCTTCATCCCGGCGCAGGACAAGGGCTACCTGATCGTCGCCGTCCAACTGCCCGATGGGGCCTCGCTCGAACGCACCGACGCGGTGCTGCGCCGCGCAACGCAGATCATCCTCGACACGCCGGGCATTTATTTCGCCGTCGGCTTCTCCGGCTTCTCGGGTGCGACGCGCGCCAACGCGTCGAACGCCGGCGCCATCTTCGTCGGCCCGAAAACGTTCGACGAGCGCGGCCCCGACGCCCCGAGCGCCGACGCGCTGCTGCATACGCTCAAGGACCGCTTGTCGGTGATCGACGACGCCGACCTCTTCGTCATCGCCCCGCCACCGGTGCAGGGTCTGGGAACCGCCGGCGGCTTCAAGCTGCTGGTGCAAGACCGCGCCGGCCGCGGCATGCGCGCCTTGCAGGAGAGCACCGATCAGCTGGTCGCCGTCGGCAAGCAGGACGCGCGCCTCTCCGGCGTCTTCACCACCTTCCGCGCCGCGACGCCGCAGCTGTATGCCGACGTCGATCGCGTCAAGGCGAACAAGCTCAATGTGCCGGTCGGCAACATCTTCGACGCGCTGCAGGTCTACCTGGGCTCGGCGTACGTCAACGACTTCAATCTTTTCGGCCGCACCTTCCAGGTGCGCACGCAGGCCGAGGGCAGCTTCCGCGACGACGCCGACGACATCCGCCTCTTGAAGACGCGCAACACCAGTGGCGGCATGGTGCCGCTCGGTTCGCTGGTGAATCTCGAGTGGCGCAGCGGCCCCGACCGCGTCGTACGCTACAACATGTACCCGAGCGCCGAGCTGCAGGGCGATGCAGCGCGCGGCGGCAGCCTCGGCACGGCGACGGACGCCATTGCCCAGTTGGCGGAGCAGAATCTGCCGCCCGGCTTTGGCATCGCCTGGACCGATCTCGCCTATCAGGCGCAGCTCGCCGGCAACACCGCGCTGCTCGTCTTCCCGCTCTGCGTGCTGTTCGTCTTTCTCGTGCACTCCGCGGAGTACGAGAGCTGGTCGCTGCCGCTGGCCATCATCCTGATCGCGCCAATGTGCCTGCCGTTCGCGCTGCTCGGCCTGTGGCTGCGCGGCATCGACAACAACCTGGTCGCACAAGTCGGCTTTGTCGTGCTCATCGGCTTGGCGGCGAAGAATGCCGTGCTGATCGTCGAGTTCGCGAAGCAACAGGAGGAGCACGGTCTCGATTGGTTCGCCGCCGCCGTCGAAGCATGCCGGTTGCGCTTGCGCCCGATCTTGATGACCTCGCTCGCCTTCATCCTCGGCGTATTGCCGCTGGCGCGCGCCACCGGCGCCGGCGCCGAGATGCGCCAGGCACTCGGCACCGCGGTGCTCAGCGGCATGCTGGGCGTCACGGTGCTCGGCCTCTTTTTGACGCCGGTCTTTTACGTCACTTTGCGCCGCATCGTGAACTGGCGCGCCGCGCGGGCGGCCGCGGCAACGCCCGGCGGTCCGAGCCGCCCACCGGCCTGACGGCGCGCGATCAGCCGCCGCGCCGGGACGCGTACCATCGCGCCGATCTGTCCGGCGACAGAAGATCCCTCAGCTAGGCGTCGCGCGGTCTCGTGCGCGGCGCGATCGGCGGCGGCGGCGCCCCGCCGCCCGCCCGCTACGGCGTTTCGGTCGTCAGCAGATCTGGCGCATACGCCGCGGCACCGTAGGCGGCGCAGAAGCCGGCTTCGTCGCCGCTGTAGGTGGGATCGAGCGCCCCCAGCGCTGGCCGAAT
>Ga0265314_10000737_pt1 | contig 39300 bp, 33 predicted proteins | sample 4126metaG_FD_203106 | JGI IMG/M metagenome (GOLD analysis project Ga0265314, IMG submission 203106) | Rhizosphere microbial communities from Carex aquatilis grown in University of Washington, Seatle, WA, United States - 4-1-26 metaG | ecosystem: Host-associated > Plants > Roots > Rhizosphere >...
GCGATATTTATATTCGAGGTTGCTACCGGATTGAGCCCGTTCAACCATGTCATTCAAAATGTGCAGGTCTTCTGGGTGGATTCGTGAACCAATCAACTCCAAGGTCATCTTCGAGCCCGGATCAAGCTCAAAGATTCGATAAAGCTGCTCTGACCAGACAATTTCTTCCGTTGCCACGCGCCAAAAGAAACTACCGGTCTTGCTGAGACGTTGGCCCTCTACAAGAAACGATTCACTGCGCCGCAACTCCTCCTCGGCACGTTTACGATCATCGATATCCGTGTTAGTCCCATACCATTTGATGGTTTTGCCTGTTTCATCGCGCAGGGGGTTCGTGCGAAAAAGAAACCAGCGATAATCTCCGTCGTAACGGCGCAGTCGCGCTTCGCATTCCCCTCCCTGGTCTGAGGCCAACATCGACTGCCAAACATCGGTTAGCCGGTTTAGATCTCCGGGGTGTACCGCGGCCGCCCAGCCCCATTCCTTCGCTTCCTCCAGCGTCAGGCCGATGTAGTCAAGGTAATGCTGGTTGAGGAACTCAGCGGGCCCATCAGTGCTTGCCGACCATGCAAGAGCCGGAATTGTATTGATGATGAGATTCAGATTACGTTCGCTTGCCCGCAGAGCCTCTTCCGCCTGCTTGCGGTCCTCAATGTCTACGTTCGTCCCGTACCAGCTGACGATGTTTCCAGAATCATCGCGCAATGGCTTTGCGAGAAACAGAAACCATCGATACACGCCGTCAAAACGGCGCATACGTGCTTCCGCATAAACAGGCGTGCCAGTGGCCAGACAGCCCAGCCAATGCTCCTGGAGCACAGGCGCATCGTCCGGATGAATTACTGCCGCCCAACTCCAGCCCAGCGCCTGCTCTAGCGTGTAGCCCGCATAGTCAAGCCACCTATCGCTCAGGAACTCACAATAGCCATCTGGGCGTGTCGACCATGCCGTCGTGGGGATTGTGTTGATGATCCGGATTAGATCGCGCTCCTTGGCTCTCAGTTCTTCTTCAGCGCGCTTTCTGTCTTCGATGTCAATGCTTATTCCATACCATTTGACGACGGTGCCTGATTCATCCCTCAAAGGATTCGCTCGAACAAGACACCATCGGTAGACTCCATCGAAGCGGCGATATCGCGCTTCTACCTCAGCCTCAGTGCCTGATTCCAGGCAGGATTTCCAGTACTGCACGAGTCGATCGAAGTCATCGGGGTGGAGCGGGGCTCCCCAGCCCCACCCCTGCGCCTGCTCCGCGGTCATCCCCGCGTAGTCAAGCCAGCGTTGATTCAGGAAATCGACATAACCGTCAGGGAGGGTTGAAAAAGCTGGCGTTGGGATTGTGTTGATGGTCCGGATAAGATCGCGTTCGTTCGCCTTCAGCGCCTCCTCAGCCCGCTTCCGGTCGTCTATATCGGTTATGAGAAAATACCAGCGGGTGATTCTGCCGTCTGTATCCTGCATTGGACGTCCGCTGTTATGGAACCACCGATAGACTCCGTCTGCGCGGCGAAGCCGGACTTCCGAATCAAAGGGAGCTCCGGTCGTGATCGAATGCGTGAATTCGGAGACCACACGAGGAAGATCGTCTGGATGAACAGCATCGCTATCGCCGACGGTCCAGCTTTGCAATTCCTCGAACGTCTTGCCAAAATAATCCATGATCGGCCGGTTGACAAGCTCTGTCACACCGGCTGGACTCATCGTGCATACAAGGCCTGAAATACTGTCGATAATCTGGCGGAGATTGGTCTCACTGGCCCGTAATACCTGCTCAGCGTGTTTGCGATCCTCAATGTCGATATTCGTCCCGTACCATTTGACGATTCTTCCAGAGTCGTCGCGCAAGGGGTTCGCGAGAAACAGAATCCAGCGGTAAACTCCGTCGAAACGGCGCATGCGCGCTTCCACGTTAACCGGCGTGCCATTGGCCAGACGCTCCTGCCAGTGCTCCTGGAGCCCAGCCGCGTCGTCCGGATGAATTGCATCCGCCCAGCCCCAGCCTCGCGCCTCATCAGCTGTCATTCCTGTGTAGTCAAACCACCGCTGGTTGAGAAAGTCGCAGTATCCATCTGGAAGGGTGGACCATGCCGCCGTGGGAATCGTATTGATGATCTGGATTAGATTGCGTTCGTTTTCCTGCAGGGCTTTCTCGGCACGCTTGCGCGTGGTGATATCGCGAATATACGCGGTGAACGATGGAGGTCCAGGAAGCTGGATTCGCGTGATCGCCATTTCGACCGGAATCTCGCTCCCGTCCGCGCACAGAGCAACCATTTCCAGGCGCCGCCCAAGCACATGTGCCTCGCCGGTCGCGAGGTAGCGCGCAAACCCTTGCTCGTGCTTTTCCCGGAGTGAGGGAGGCACAAGCACCTCGGATAAAGTTTTGCCGATTACCTCATCGCGCCGATAGCCGAAGGTCTGCTCTGCAGCCGGATTGAACTCTGTGATGCGAGATTCGTGATCAATGGCCACCAGGCCGTCGAGCGCCGAGTCTACAATCGCCTTACTCCGAGCCTCGCTACGCCTCAGCTCGCTCGTCTCATCGAGAAGTCTCTTCTCCACTAGTTCGCGCTTTGCAATCTGCCTACGCAGTTCATCGTTGGTTTCGGCCTGCTGCCGGGTGCGCTCCGCCACTCGCTCATCGAGTTCCACGGTGATCCGTCTCTGTTCAGAAAGCAGCCGCGCCTGCTGCAACCCAACCGTGATTTGATTCGCAGCCACACCCAGAAGTAATCTGTCAGATTGAGTAGGAAAATCGCTGCGTTCTGATCCCGCAACGACGATTCCAGTTTCACCATCGAGGCCCAACCTCATTGGCAAAAGGAACGTATCCAGCCCGTGGACCCTACCGTGTGCCTCCTCCGGCCACTTCCGTGGGTCATCTCCGAATCGTTCATTGAGGGACTGGCGGATCTCGTCGGTATTCTGTGTGGCTGCGTAATGCGCTGCGATCTTTACAGATTCGATGGGCTTCCCATCCGCTTCAAGCCTTACGCGTGTATACAGGAGGTCGAGATTCAGTGTCGCCATGAGGGCGTCGTGAAATGTCGTCAATATCTGGCGTGGCTCATTCCCGCTCCAAACCGCAGGTAGCGCAAGCACGCTAACCAGATCGCTCATACAGCGTTGAAGGTACTTCAACTCTTCAGCAGAATCGCTTATTGACATCTCACGACTCCCGGTTGGGCAGGTTACCTGGGCCGGAGCACCGTGCACGATACTCCTTGAGAAACTCCTGTGGGGGCGTGAAAAAAGGATTTTGCTGCAGAATTCCACCAATAATGACAAGTGGATGGGTGCGAAGGATATCGATTATCGCATCGCCTCTGAATTGGGAGAGATGGTAGGTGCAGATAACCGCGTCGTCATGCTGACTCCAGACATCATTCACGCGCGATTCAAATTCGATGACGTTCTCAAGCCTGGACTTGTCTCCAACCACCCAATCCATTCGGCACACAATTCGGCTGAGCGGAAACCTTCCCGGCGCATTTCCGGAAGCAAGCTGCTCAAAAGTCTCAAGCATCCGCTCCTGATCGAATTCCCCGTCGCGAAGATATGCTTCGGTATTGATTTTGATTTCCAATTGGCCTTGTTGCTGAGCAACCTCAGAGTCGATCCCTACAGAAGCCAGCCGGCGCATATGCTCGTCCCGTTGATCAGGATTGACGACATGAATGGCCTTGTCTCCGCGCTCAAGTCCCTCCTTAATAAATGGAAGCAAGACACGATATTCCTCTTCGGTGTCCGAAAAGAGCGCACAAACATGGCGAACTGGGCCAAGCTGAGAGCCTGCTAAAGAGATTGGTGACGCTTTCCTGGTCATTCTCGATCCCTCCTTAAGCCCTGCTCGAACAATGATTTTGATCGAGTAGGAGGCGTAGAGCACTCCAAGACGCCTGCTGAAATAGGCGTATCTTTGCAAATCAACGTTTGGAATGTGAGCCCGCTTGCTAATTCGACCTTGGGGTTCCTGAGCCGGCCGAGGGAACGTTCTGTGCGCAACTCAAGAAGGGAAATGCACCCGCTACGGATCGTGCAGCAATTGTACCGCGATTTACGGCCCATGGCATCGGACAAAGCAGCGAATCATTGGGACTTTCAAGGAAATCTCTGCGGTTCCATCGATCCTGCTAAACGCCTTGCGGACAAAATGATAGGGGGAAAACCTCTCGTTTGCAGAGTGGGCTCGAAGAGTCCGCACACGAATGGTCTTGGGCGGCCCTAACTACTCTTCTGCATACCAAAGTATCGATCAATACCTTCGTCCAATGGATTCGACTCTTCGCCTCTGGCCTAATCACAACAGGAACAGGAGGATTTATGACAACAGCAATCGCAGTAGCGACCATGAAAGCGGCCCAGGTATCCGGAGGCGGAGCCGGTCTTGAGCTCGTCGAGCGAACGATTCCCGAGCCCGGTCCAGGACAGGTTCGCATTAAAGTGCAGGCATGTGGTGTTTGCCACAGCGATGCGCTTGTCGTCGAAGGCTCGTGGCCAGGAATCCCCTACCCCCGTGTTCCCGGGCATGAAGTGGCCGGCATCATTGATGAAGTCGGCGCCGGTGTTTCCAACTGGGAGAAAGGGAAGCGTGTGGGTGTCGGCTGGCATGGCGGCCATGACGGGACGTGTCGCGAATGTCGGCGCGGAGATTTTAATAACTGCAGCAACCTGCAAATTCCGGGTATCAGCTACGACGGTGGCTACCAAGAATACATGGTCGCGCCAGCAGAAGCGCTCGTCGCCATACCGGACACTCTGAATGACGCCGAAGCAGCGCCATTGCTCTGCGCTGGAATCACCACCTACAACGCCCTGCGGCACGCGGGCGCATTCCCAGGCGACCTCGTAGCAGTTCAGGGAATTGGCGGGCTTGGCCACCTCGGAATTCAATTCGCCAACAAGTTCGGCTACAAAGTGGTTGCAGTCGGGCGCGGCTCGCAAAATGAAACGCTGGCAAAGAAGCTTGGCGCCGATGTCTATATCGACAGCAAAGCGAAGAACGCGGCAGAGGAATTGCAAAAGCTGGGTGGTGCAAAGGTCATTATGGCTACGGCGCCGAATTCCAAGGCGATGTCCGAACTGATCGGCGGTCTGGGTCCGAACGGCAAGCTCCTCGTGATCGGTGCAGCCTTCGATCCCATTGAGGTCACGCCAATCCAGCTCATTATGGGCAGTAAGGCCGTTCAGGGATGGACGACCGGAACGCCGGCAGATTCGGAAGACACGCTTCGCTTTGCCGAACTGCGTGGCGTACGCGCCATGATCGAGACATACCCCCTGGAAAGAGCCGCCGACGCATATGCCCGCATGATGAGCGGCAAGGCTGAGTTTCGCGTTGTGCTGACGATGTGATACCGGCCCGCTGCGGCGAAGAGCAGCCCCTTCGGGAACAGGTGATGCTGCTTGTTGACCCTCGCATTGAACAAATCTCGCGTTGGACTGAGGTCAACGCATAGGAGGAATGAAGATGGCAAATCTGAAGTATTCGAGCTTGAAAGGTACGCTTCTCTTATCGATCGCCGTCGTCGTTTTGTCCGCAGTGAACGCTGTGGCACAAAGCGCAACGGACAAGTGTGGACTTGCCCAGGTTATCCCGCTCAGCACCAGTGAACCTCCCGCAAAGATCCTTGTCGATCCACCGCTTGCAGGTCCGCTCGCCTCACGTGGCGTGGTTATTATTCAGTATTGTGCCCAGAACATTCATCTTGAGCCGGTGTTCGGCGCCGGCGCCCTGGCTGCCTCCCCGCGTATCGGGCACATACATGTGAGACTCGATGATGCGCCTTGGGTTTGGGCGGATGCGAGCGGAAACCCTGTGATCCTGATGGGTCTTCCGCCCGGCCCGCACAAGGTAGCCCTTGAATTGCAGGACGCGAACCACCACCTTCTCGACAAAGCCGAAGTCGCATTTGTCGTTCCAGAAACGAGCGCGCCCCCAGAGCATCACTAACGCGATAGGAAGCCAGGTGAACGCGCCGCTAGTGGCCAGCGTTCCGGTCTCCGCATCTGGGCGCGCGGTTGTGGTGGAAGCCAGGTTCATCCAAGGGGACTCGACAAGCCCGATCCGGAATTTGCTTTCAAGGAGTCTCAGTGATGCGCCACGTCAAATTCAACCAGTGGATGCGATTCTGGCGGCCTTCATCGATTGCATTGGTGGCCTTGGTAATCCTCGCGCCATTTCAATCGCCGGCACAAGCCGTCGAAAGGGAACACCCCGTGAAATACTCAACCTCTTACCATACGGTTAAGGTGGATGGGCTCACCATCTCCTATAGAGAGGCGGGACCAAAAGACGGCCCCCCGATTCTTCTCCTGCACGGTCTCCCATCTTCGTCGCGGATGTTCGAACCTCTTTTCGCACGGCTCAGCGACCGTTTTCACCTTGTCGCGCCTGACTACCCGGGTTTTGGACACAGCGATTGGCCGGATCCAACGCAGTTTGAATACACCTTCGATCACATCGCTCAAGTGATGGATGGATTCGCGCAGGCGTTGGGGTTGACCCACTACACCCTATACATGCAGGACTACGGGGCCCCTGTCGGATTTCGCATGGCGTTGGTACATCCAGAGCGTGTTGACTCCCTCATCGTTCAGGATGCAGTAGCTCACAATGAAGGACTTGGAGCAAACTGGGCAACTCGACGTGCATTCTGGGCAGATCGCCCTGGTAACGAAGAGCAACTGCGCACAAATCTACTCTCTCTTGCGACAACGAAGACGCGCCATGTGGGGGATGATCCAAATGTTGAGTTGTATGATCCGGACCTCTGGACAGACGAATATGCCTTTCTGAAGTCGGCCGGCCAAGACCAGATACAAAGCGATCTGTTCTATGACTACCGAACAAATGTCGCAGCCTACTCCAAATGGCAAGCTTGGATGCAGAAGACGCAGCCGCGGCTTCTAGTCATCTGGGGTAAACACGATCTCTCCTTCGACCTTGGCGAACCTGAGCGGTACCGAAAGGATGTACCCCACGCTGAGATCCACATACTCGACGCAGGCCACTTTGCGCTCGATACCAAGGCGAACGAAATCGCTGATCTCGTTCGAGACTTCATGCAATCCAAACATTGATGCGCGTGCGTTGTTGCGCCAACCATATCCGGGCGGCACTGCCTCACAAGGAGCCCATTATGACTACAAACGTTGAAACAAATGTCGCCGAGTTGAACGGAACACAGAGTTGTTTGGCAGAGACCTGTTCAGCAGTCCAACAGATTGCTTCCTTCGCTTTTTCGGCGCGGCCTGAGCAATTGACAGAACACCACAGGGAACTCTACAAGCGCAATATTCTCGATAGCATTGGATGCGCACTTGCAGCCCTTTCGGGCCCCCCGTTTCGTGCACTCCGCGATCAATTCGAGGAGTATCGAAGCTCGGGCACCTGCACACTGATTGGAGGCGGCAAAACGTCGCCTGATCAGGCCGCGCTCTTCAACGCCGGACTCGTGCGATATGTTGATTTGCTCGACAGCTACATGTCGCCCGGCGGACTCTGTCATCCAAGTGACAATTTTGGGGCCATTCTGGCTGCCGCAGAGCACGTAGGCGCGTCGGGAGAGGAATTTATGCTCGCGCTTGCGGTAGCGTACGAGGTTCAATGCCGGTTCACTGCAGCCGTCCCGGTGATGGACAAGGGACTCAATCATGCAACCCAACTCGCCATGTCGATCGCCGCTGGTGCCGGCAAACTGTTTGGACTCTCTGAAGACGAGTTGGCCAATGCTATCTCGATCGCAACGGTCGACAATGTATCTCTCGCTTGCATCCACGTTGAGCCCGTATCGCAGTGGAAAGGGTTCTCCCCAGGTTTGACAGGAATGCGCGCGGTGTACGCGGCTTCGATGGCGAAACGGGGCTTCACAGGTCCGCGTGGTCTCTTCGAAGGGCCAAAGGGCCTGGAGCAGCTGTTCGACCAGACAATCTCAGTCGATTGGGAGGACCCTTCACTGGAATTCATCACGCAGACCGTGCTGAAGAAATATTCATCTTTAATCCATGGCCAGCCTGTCCTTGAGGCCACTCTCGACCTGAAGCGGAGCTACGATATTTCGGCCAGTGATGTCGAGCGTGTGCGCTGCGACATCTTCAAAGCAGGGTTCGACTTTGCCGGCGGCGGCATCTACGGCCCGAAGGATCATGTATGGCTTAAGGAGCAGGGCGACTACAACTTGAAATACCTCATCTCTGCGGCTCTCCTTGATGGCGAGGTCGGGCCAGCGCAGCTCGACCCCGCGCGCATTCAAGCGGATGATGCGCAGGCGATGGTCGCCAGAGTTGAAGTACGACCCGACGAAGAACTTACGGCGCGATTCCCCGCGGAACTCAGCGCGCGAGTGACTGTTTGGACAAGAGACGGAAGAGTCCTGGTGAAGGAACACCTCGGCTACGAAGGCGGTCTGGACCAGCCGATGTCTTGGGAGCGAACGGTTGAGAAGTTCCATTGGCTCAGCGAGCCATTCGCCGATAGCGAATTGCGAAAGAACATCATTCTGGCAGTTCAGGAACTGGACTCGCGTCCGCTCTCAAACCTGATCAATTTTCTCGCTCAGGCCCATTCGGTCGCAGTCTATCCCAGGATGCATGCTGGCATCCAGTAGCCTGTTCGAGCGTTGGGAAAGCAAGACGAAGTCGCGCGCCAGAAGAATCTCTCGATTGAAGCACAAGGAGCACTCTTATGACGACCGCAACTATTGGCGTTGGAGACGTTGAGGCTTCTCAGAGGCGTCAAGAACACTTTGCTCAAACGAATTCTGAAGCCGTTGCGCCAGAGCAAAACACAGAGAGAGCACACATTGAAAGTCGTGGGCATGAAGAATGGGCGCAAAGAATCGAAGAGGCTTGGCAGGGCCACATAGAGACTTTGCAGCAGTATTTGTGTGAGCTTCTTGTCAAGAATCAACAGCTAAGGATGGCGCTGATGGCGGCAAACGAGCCAGAACGGGGACACAGAGATGCCAGGAACTTATAGAGTGGCAGAGTCAATCCTCACCCTTCTGCAGATCGTATCGATATTCGTACTCTCAGTCAGTTCACTTCGACTGAGACATTGGGTTATCGCGCCAGTTTGGCAAGTACCTCCCGCGCAGACCGGGGTTTCGGGCTTAATGCCGGTTCCGATGCGCGCACTGCCGGCCGAGACGTCTCGACCGAGGAGCGCGAAATAAGCAGGTTTGGTGCGGCGACAGCTCAAAGGAGACCATGAATGTGTGGCGTAAAACCCGTTCTAATCGGAACGAACGCGACCCGCTCCGGGAGTACCACGCTCTTGGCCGCTTGGCGACCGAGCGACTGCTGAGTGGGCTGCAACATCATTTGATCTAAGTCATCGAGGAGGTATTAAAAATGAAAGAGAAGATTCTCACCATCAAGACTCTGGTTCTGGCGGTCACGCTCGCCGGAGCCTTGCTGAGCCTGCCGCAGGCGGCTCACTCCGCGCAGGACGGAGACGATGCGGGTGCGGTTCGCGATCTCCAATCCAAGCTGAACAAGCCGCAGTTCAAGAACGTGAAAGTCGAAGTCCAGGACGGCATCGTCACGCTATCAGGAACCGTCGATCTTTACGAGTACAAGGCCGATGCCGACAAGCGCGCTCACAAGGAAAAAGGAATCATGGCGGTTCGCAACGAGATTGAAGTCGCCGGCCCCAGCGTTTCAGACGATCAACTGCGCGCCAAACTGGGCGAAAAGCTGGAATACGACCGCGTGGGCTATGGGAACGTCTTCGATGCCATCAGTCTTGGCGTCCAAAACGGCGTAGTCACACTGGGTGGCCATGCGCTCGGTTATCCGGATAGAGACTCAGCCTTGGCCTTGGTCAGCGTTTATCCAGGCGTAAAAGATGTGGTCGACGAGATCCAGGTCGATCCTCCCTCCCCCATTGACGACCGGATCCGCGTCGCGGAGTACCGCGCCATCTATGGCTATCCGACCTTGAACCGATATGCAATCGATCCGGCAAAGACGATACGCATCACTGTAACGAGCGGCCATGTGCAGCTTGACGGCGTCGTCGATTCCAAGGCGGACAAGGAAATTGCGAATATTCGCGCTAACGGCGTCCCCGGAGTCTTCAGCGTAATCAACAACCTGCAAATAGCCAACCAACCCTCTGAATCGCAGAAGCAAGAATTGGTCCCCTAGGCTAACGCGGATCCTTGCGCAATTCGCTAAGCCATGAGTTCATTCCCCATCTGTGGCCATTTTTTCTTCCGCAAGCGGTTCCTAAGCAGCCGGCTTAGCCGGCGGCTGCCTGGTGTCGTTGATCGTCGGCGCGCTCGAGGGGCGGTTGCGGTCGGCGACTTGAGTGCAATTGAAACTGGACTCGATAGCATAGGCATCCCAAAGGACATCCCGAGAACAACGAATTCAAACGGCCTCGCCGATCAAGCCCTCACACATGATACGAACTTTTACGACAACTTGAAGCCGTCTTTGGGTTCGGTAATGTAGTGTTCTTCGGCCGGATAAGAACGAGTGAAAAAGTTTGATACCAAGGTATCGATCAATACCTTCGTCTGGTAGAACAGTCTGCCCGCTTCTGGCCTAATAGCAACTGTGATTTGCATCGGAAGTTTCAAGAGCAATGTACCGGGCAGTCATACCGAATGGGACGCTCTGGTGAGGCGAGTGTCACACAATCAATGAGGCTGAGGTTTACGATGCGACTTTTCCTGTGCACTGTCGGGTTTCTGCTGATGGTGCCTAGCCTTGTGTATGGCCAGTCAGGGGCCCAGGCTGATTCGTCGCCCAATGACTCGGGTGTTGGAGCCGAGGTGAAGGCTCTCCGCGAAGCGCTCTTGCGAACTCAGCAGCAAGAGGCAGCACAACAAGAGGAAATTGAAAACCTGAGGGTGCAATTGAAAGCTGGCTTAATTGTGCCTGGCATTGCCGCAACAGGCTCCACAGCGAGCCAGGCGATATCTCCAGGTCCGATGCCCCCCAACGGGAATCCGCCAGACCTTGCGCAGGAAATCCACAAGTACGACGTGAAGGCCTCGATCCCAGCTGTGGTTCCGCAAGCGACGCAAGCGGGACCTACAGTTCCGTCGACGTCTATCAAATTTGGTGACGCTGTATTGACGATTGGTGGATTTGTTGATTTCGAGAATATATTTCGCACGACGAATACCCAGAGCAACATTACCACTGACCTCGGTGGGATACCGTACAGCAACACGCCACAAGGAAGTGTCAGCGAATTCCGGACTACGGCGCAGTACTCTCGCGTGAATATTAAGATCGAAGACACTTTTAGAGGCAATAAGGTTCTTGGCTACGTTGAGGGCGACTTCAGCGGGAACAGCTCGCCCACCGTGTATCAAAGCGTAAACGGTCTCACCAACCGAGTGCGACTCTACTTTGGATACGTAAAACGCGACAAGTGGGAGATCTTGAGCGGACAAACCGTGGGCTGGCTGACACCCAATCGCGTTGGCATCGGACCGCTGCCGTCGGATTTGGCCATTACCTATAACGAGGACCAGAGCCTCGGCGCAGGAGAGCCTTATACGCGGGCCGCTGAGATTCGCATCGCGTACCACTTTAACGAGCATTGGGCAGCAGGGGCAGGGATCGAGAATTCCAACCAATATATCGGTAACTATGTCGCGATCCCTGTTCAATTCAGTGCGATTGGTTCACAGTTCGATAACAACGCCAACGCGGGGGCGGCCAACCTTATGCCAGACATTATCGCCAAGACCACCTATGACAAATATGTCGGGGCCAGACATTTTCACGCAGAACTTGCGGGTCTTTTCACTGGTGCGCACGCCTCGGTAACGCCTGTTGGCTCGATTTCATTAAACAGGCATACGGCGTTTGGCGGTGGTGGGGAATTTGCCGCGAACTATGAATTGTTGCCTGATAGACTCCTATTCCTCGCAAACGTGTTTTGGAGTGACGGCGGTGCTCATTACCTTGTCGGAACGGGACCGGAACTTGTGGTTCGCCCTAACCTTGCTGGGACGGACGTGAGCCTGTCCATGCTCCATGCAGGAGCGGGCTCTGCCGGCCTCGAGTGGAGAGCGAGTCGCAAGGAGGCGTTCGCCGTCTACTACGGCGCGGATTATTACGGAAGGAATTTCTTTCCCGACACGACAAACACCGCCAATCCGCGAACAATTATCGGTTATGGCGGTCCGGGTTCGCCGAACACAAATAATCGCGCCATCCAGCAGCCCACATTCGATTGGCTTCTGACTTTCTGGAAGAGCGATAAATACGGAGCGCTGCAGTATTACACGCAGTATTCCTATCTGACCCGCTCTCCCTGGTACGTGGCTCCAGGTGACCCCAAGAATGCACATCTCAGCATGGTTTACGCCGGCATCCGCTACGTTTTCCCGTCGACTTCAGGCACTCTGCTTCACGTGCCTTACCCGAATTGATTTGATATGAGGGTGATTGGGATTCCAAGATATTCCACGATTGCAGAAATGAGGAGGAGCACGATGAAACGGATCGCTTTGATGTTGTCAATGGTAGTAGCGCTGGCCGGGGTTGTCGCCAGTTCGGTCGCTGCGGTTGGACATTCGAATGAGGAGGCCGCCCCGGTCTTCGGAATCAAAATCCCCCCCGGATACCGCGACTGGAGATTGATCTCCGTGGCCCACGAAGAAGGCGACCTCAACGATATACGAGCGATTCTGGGCAACAAAACAGCGATCAAGGCGTATCGGGAAGAGAAGGTTCCGTTCCCGGACGGCACGATCATTGCTCGAATCGCGTGGAGTTACGTCCCCTCGGAGGAAAACAACAGAGTTTTTGGACGCCCCCAATCTTTCGTTCCCGGGCCGCCTCCGGATTGGTACCTTCAGCTTATGGTCAAGGACTCAAAAAAGTACGCCGCGACGGGCGGCTGGGGGTTCGCTCAATTCGATAAGGAAGGCAAACCTGCTGACGAGGCGAAGCTCAGAACCTGCTTTCCATGCCATGAGCCTGTCAAAGCTCGCGACTTTGTCTTTACTCGTTACGCACAATAAGACCGAAAGTCTGGCGATTCCCTTCGACGGTGTAGTCAAATGACGGGCATGGCGATTGCCACAGAATCCAGAGAAGAATGCGCTGCGTCAGAAATGCCCATAAAGAATCTCAACGACTGATCGTCAGCTTGCCGATTCTGGACGTGGCGTTCGCCAGGGCATAAGCACAAGTCGATCTGTTGGAGCAGCCAGGGCATCTTCCTTCCAGACCGAGCGGTGACATTGGAGGCTCTGAACAGATATGGCAGAGGCGGAAAGAGCGAAACACGATCTCAGGCAAGGATTCTTAATTCGAGATCTTGCCGATGGAGCAATGGCCCTGGGACAAGTAGATGGCGAGGACGCCATACTGGTCCGGAATGGCGACGAGTTTTTCGCGATTGGTGCAAACTGCACTCATTACCACGCAACGCTGTCGGAGGGGCTCGTCGTTGGGGACACTGTGCGGTGCCCCCTGCACCACGCCTGTTTCAGCCTGCGCAGCGGTGAAGCGCTGCGTGCCCCTGCCTTCGATCCAATTCCACATTGGCGCACAGAAGTCATTGGCGACCAGGTGTTCGTGCGAGAAAAACTCGCCGATCCAGATCGAAAGCATCTGGTCAACTCCACTGTGGGACAGAGCGTTCCTGCTTCGGTCGTGATCATAGGAGGCGGCGCTGCCGGCATTGCAGCCGCGGACATGCTGCGGCGACAAGGCTATGATGGCCGGCTGACGATGATCAGCGCGGATGATTGGCCCCCGTACGACCGGCCGAATTTGTCGAAGGACTTTCTCGTGGGCAACGCGCCGGATGAATGGATGCGGCTGCGCCAACCGGAATTCTACGACGAACAGAAAATCGACCTCGTACTCAATTCACGAGTGTCGGCGCTAGATATCCCACGAAAGCGCGTCAACTTGGAGAACGGCCAGACTTATGGGCTTGAAGCACTCCTGATCGCAACTGGGGCTGAACCCGTCCGACTGAAGATTGAGGGCGCCATCGACTCCCAGATTCACTATCTGCGAACCTTTGCAGACGCTCGTGCAATTGTCTCTCAAGCTGCATCCGCCAAGCGAGCCGCCGTAGTCGGCGCGAGTTTCATTGGTCTGGAGGTTGCCGCGTCGTTGCGCACACTTGGAATCGCAGTGGACGTCATCGCGCCTGAGAGCCAGCCCTTGGAACGTGTGATGGGTTCGGAAATCAGCGGCATGATTCGTGGGCTTCATGAAGCTCACGGAGTTGTGTTCCATTTGGGGGAAACCGTTAAGAGGCTTGACGCTAACACTCTGACATTAAGCGGCGGCGGCACACTTGAAGTGGACCTCGTCGTTTTGGGCGTAGGTGTGCGCCCCTCCTTGATCCTTGCCGAGCAGGCGGGTCTAGAAACGGATCGCGGTATCGTGGTCAACGAATACCTCGAAACCAGTGCTCCGGGCGTCTTTGCAGCAGGGGACATCGCGCGTTGGCCCGATCCGCATTCTGGAGAGCGAATACGCGTAGAGCACTGGGTGGTGGCTGAGCGTCAGGGGCAAGCGGCAGCAAAAAATATTCTGGGTTATCGCGAACGATTCGATGCCGTTCCATTCTTTTGGAGTCAGCATTACGACGTCGCCATTAAGTATGTCGGGCATGCCGAACATTGGGATGCGGTCGAGATCGACGGAGATCTCAGTGCTCTGAATTGCGCCGTGTCTTATAAGCGCGAGGGACGCACCCTAGCTGTCGCAACGATCTCGCGGGATCTGCAGAACCTCCAGGCCGAGGCGGCGATGGAAGCGTGCATCCCGGTGTAATGGCAGAACGGGAGCCATCTATTGCAACCAAATCTCCCGATTCAGCATAGCCGGGAAATCAAGAGGAGGCCAAATGCCTGACATTCTAGGCGTACACCACGTGACCGCAATTGCCGGAGATCCCCAAACGAATATTGATTTTTACGCAGGCGTGCTTGGCTTGCGGCTGGTGAAGTTGACCGTCAACTACGATGATCCGACAACTTACCACCTCTACTACGGAGACGGGCAGGGCCATCCGGGCACAATCATGACTTTCTTCCCCTGGCCGGGCGCGATCGCCGGCAGAATCGGCACCGGACAATTGACGGTCACATCCTTTGCTGTGCCTGAAAAGTCCCTTGGTTATTGGATGTCCCGCCTCACGGAGAGCGAGACGCCGGTCGAGGAAGGGAGGTCGGAATTTGGGGAGGAGCTTTTATTCTTCACCGACCGGGACGGACTTCAGTTGGAATTGATTGCCATTCCGCACGCGAATCCCGACCATGTATGGAATCGTGGGCCGGTGCCAAGGGACTTTGCGATCCGTGGTTTCCATCACGTTACACTGTCGGAAAACGATTGCGAGAGAGCAGCGTCCTTGCTCACCGAGACTCTCGGCTTTGCGCGAGTTCAAGAACACGGCGGGCGCTTCCGCTATTCCGTGGGCAGCGGACTACCAGGAACGATTGTCGATCTGATCTGCGCTCCCGAGGGCCGTCCTGGCCGAGTTGGGGTCGGCACCGTGCATCACGTTGCCTGGCGCACTCCTACCGATGAGCAGCAAGTGACGTGGCGGGAAACCATCAGAGAGCTTCATTACGACGTGACCCCAGTAATCGACCGGACATATTTTCATTCGATCTACTTTCGTGAGCCGGGCGGGGTTCTGTTCGAGATTGCGACAGATCCTCCGGGGTTTGCGGTCGATGAGCCAGCAGAGAAGATAGGTTCTTCTTTGGTGCTCCCGACTTGGCTCGAAAGCGAGCGTAGCGAACTAAAACGGGTTCTTCCGCCGATCATTCTGCCGAGCATATTTGGAGGACAAGCTGATGCCGCCGACTAACGATTTAGGATTCGTTCACAAGTTTATTCCTGCCCAGCCACCTGTCTCTCATCCCGTGACACTGCTCTTGCTGCACGGCACGGGAGGCGATGAAAATGACCTTCTGCCATTAGGGAATGAACTCTGGCCCGGTGCCGCGTTGCTCTCGGTACGGGGCAAGGTCTTGGAAAATGGCATGCCCCGTTTCTTTCGCCGCTTCGCGGAAGGCGTTTTCGATGTCGAGGATCTCAAGTTCCGGACCGAGGAACTGGCGCAATTCATTGAGTCGGCTTCTAAGCGATACGACTTCAGCACGGAAAAGCTGCTCGCCGTTGGCTACTCTAATGGAGCGAACATTGCGGCCAGTCTCATCCTGCTCCACCCGCATCATCTAGCTGCCGCGGTTCTATTCCGAGCGATGGTGCCCTTCGAGCCAGACATCATTCGGGATTTCAACAGTCTTCCGGTGTTCATGGGTGCGGGGACTCGAGATCAAATTGTTCCGCAAGGACGGCCGCAGGAACTGGCAGCGATATTCGAGAGCGGAGGCGCCGCCGTAACACTTTTCTGGCATCAGGGAGGCCACGACCTTGGCGATGATGACGTCGAGGCTGCTAGGAGGTGGTTATCGGAAAGCAAGATCCAAAAGCGAATCGCAGCGTAGAGCTTTCATTTTGTTTTGGAGTTCACAATAGCACGCGCTTTTAAAGGAGATTTTCTGACGCAATCCTCTTCCAACGTCGTGCGACACCAATGTCTTTGCAGGCAATTATGCTTCGTAATTTGGGTGCCTTAGTTGACGCGCCATAAAGTTTAAGAGGGGCACTATCAAATGACAGATACCGCGCAAAAGGACGTAGATCTTCGAGATCCCTCGGGATTGTGGCGCCCCCTGTGCGTGTCGGCATTCCGCGATATGTTGATTGCGGATGCCATCTCTGATATCGGCACTTTCATGCAAAACGTTGGCGCCGCCTGGTTGATGGTGTCATTAGGCGCCGGGCCAATCTATGTTGCACTGACCCAGACTGCCGCTTCCTTGCCATATTTTCTGCTGGCCCTCCCCGCGGGCTCGGCTGGTGATATCGTCGACCGCCGTAAGCTGATTCTCTTCACCGAGTCTTGGATGATGTGCGTCGCGTTGATTCTTGCGATCTTGACCATCGCAGGATTGATGTCGCCGTGGATGCTGCTGGTGCTCACGTTTGCTCTTTCGGCGGGAGACGCGCTCGAAACACCAGCGTGGCGCGCACTTCTCCCTGACTTGGTGCCCAGGGAAGATCTCGCGGAGGCTTCCGCGCTCAACGGGATTGAATTCAACCTCGCCCGAGCGGTAGGACCGGCGCTCGCGGGCATGATCATATCCGTTGCTGGTGTCGCCATTGCATTTGTGGCAAATTTCGCATCGTTCTTCGGTGTCATTTTATTTGTCGCCCGGTGGAAAAGGCCCGCTCGAAAGAGGAGCGTCCCGCCGGAATCCTTCGCGGGAGCCACCGTCGCGGCCATTCGCTATGTCCGCCACTCGCCCGCAATCCTTACGGTCCTCCTTCGAACAGGCATAGTCATGTTCTTCTCCAGCGCACTCTTTGCGTTGTTGCCAACCGTTTCTCGAAGCGTGAATCCGAATGCAACTGGCTATGGACTCTTGCTTGGGTGCTTTGGTGGTGGTGCAATCATCGGGGCTTTCGTCATGCAGTTGGTCCCTGCCAGGTGGTCCACGGATCTAAAGGTGTCGATAGGCATTGTCGCCTTGGGGGTAGTGATTGTCGGCATGAGTGGCTTGCACAGATTAAGCGCGCTCGCCGCGGTTCTGTTGATCGGCGGCGCGGCGTGGATCATTTTCATTTCTCTTATCAACGCTCTTGTGCAGAGTCTGGCGCCAGATTGGGTGCGAGCAAGAGTCCTCGCCATTTTCATCCTGGTTTATCAGGGAAGTTATGCTCTCGGGACTGCTGCTTGGGGCGTGGTCGCGCAACGATCAGGAGTTCGAGCCGCGCTGGTCTACGCAGGAATTGGCACAATCACCGCCGCAGGAGTTGCCTTCTTCGCACCCTTTCCAGAGTCTACTGCGGACTTGAGTCCTTGGAACCACTGGCGCATGCCTGCCGTCATCGAGGGAGTCGATGCTGATATTGAGAAGGGACCAGTACTTGTTACGATCGAATACGCTGTCATTCCAGAGCGGACAACAGAATTTGTGGATTCAATGCATGAATTCGGTCGGATGCAACGTCGCGATGGCGCTTATCAGTGGGCGATCTTCCGTGATACTGAAGTCGCGGATCGTTATCTGGAAATATTTCTGGTGAATTCTTGGGCGGAACATCTGCGTCAGCATGAACGGCAGACACAGGCCGACCGTGTACTAGAAGGGCGAATACACAGTTATCTTTCTGGGGAGCCGACGGTGCGCCATTTGATCGATACGTATGCGACAGAAACATAGCCAACGAACGCCCACGCTCATTGTGCCGCGCTCACGGGGCGATGCTGGACTGCGTGAATGGGAACAAAAAGGAAGCCCAAGACTGAATCAACGAGATCGAAGAGAAACGAGGCTAGAATGTCGAAGCAGCCAGTACAGGAGCGGTTGGCAAAGCAGAACACCGCGCCGGGCAAAACCGTACCCAAGAGGAAGGCGTCAGCGAAAACAGAGAGCGCCAAAACCGCTAACAAGACCAGACAGAACGAGAGTCAACAGCTGAGTTCGCTGGAACCCTCGCGAGTGGTATCGGGACTACAATCGGGAGATCTGGAGGGCTTATCGAACGTCAAGAGTGCGGATTCTGAGAGTGTTAACGAGTTGTTGGAGGAAGGGAACGCGTTCGAGGCGGGGGTGGTGTGGGGCGTCGAAGACTCTCGAGAACGCGAGGGGAAGGAAGTTCGCACGCGTGAAGTGCCCGAAGACGACGTGCCCGGCGAGTATCTGGACGAAGAGTAAGGGAGTCGCGAAACAACGCCAGGAGGACGATCATCTCAAGTCCGGTCTCAGTCAGCGGTTGAAGTATGTCAATTCGGATTGCAGAGTGGATACAATTGAGGCCTCCGCAAGGTGAACAGGCTTCACACGATACCAAGCGCCATTTTTGTCAAAGCTTCAGCGCACTCCGAGAACATCGCAGGCGGCCTTTTGAGCAAGTTCGTGTGCGGTGCTTGCAGTCAGCCATCCCAATAGGCCCTGCTCAGGGTGAATTCCAAGAACGAGCAGGTCTATTTGGTTTTTTCGCACTGCTTCAACCAGGGAGACTACGACTGGCCCATCGCTCAGAATCGTTTTAACCTCCATGGCATGTTGCGCACCCTCCCGTTGTGCGGTCTCCAATAGCTGGACCAATGAATCCTGCTCATCACCTTTCATTATCTGGGATGCCTCGGGACTTAAGGCACCCGCATATACGGCATACGGGGGAGGATCCGGCACCACCGTCATCGCCGTCAGCTTTGCATCGAATTGGGCTGCAAGGTCAATTGCCCGCTGCAATGCTCTATGAGCTGAATCCGATTGGTTGAGTCCGATTAGGATGTGTCGATACATGGCTGAACCCCTTTCGCGGATAAATCATCTCTACACCTGAATTGCTTCTTGCGCTTGCGGCATTTCGGATTTGGGAGCAGTTTTGGCGGCATGCGGTACTCCACGATGCAGCACAAGAAACGCCGCTCCGACCAGGCCAAGAAACTGCAGCGCCCAGAAGACGTCGATAAATGCAAGCAAACGCGCCTGAGTGTTAACCAAGCCGGAAAATAACTGATCTGCGCCAAGGGATGCCGCGTTGACCGTAAGTCCTTTGCCATGAAGCAAGCCCGTCAGCGTCCGGGTCAATTGAGCTGCATTCGGGTCCAAGCGGTTCGCCGTGTCAAGCAAACGGCTCGAGTGCAGCGTCTGGCGCACATCGATCCATGCAACAACCGCCGAGACGCCGATCGACACGCCGAGTTGTCTGAAGCAAAGAAAGATCGCTGCACCGAATGAGAGCAGACGCGAATCAATTTGGCCCAGGAGCAGGTTGGAAACACCGGGCAGCAGCATTCCGATAGAAAACCCATGAAGAATCAGAATCAGGCAAATGATCACCCCGGGTGTGTCGCCTGTAAGGAAATACACAAACGCAAAGTTCCCTAAAGCGAAAATTAAGAATGCACCAAGAAGTATGTTTGTGAGCTTCATGCGGGGCATGAGATTAATAGCCAGATTCGCCCCTGCCACGGTCGCCAGGCCGTCGACAAGAAAAAACCCGCCTGTCTGCGTGGCGCTATAGCCCTCAATGCTGCGCAGATACTGGGGCAAGACATAGAGGCTACCGCTCAGCATCGCGCCAAGAACGGTCGCAACACCCAACCCGGCCGAGAGCGGCCGTTCGGTAACGATGAGCCGCAGATTCAGCAGAGGATTGGGATTCTTCAAGTTACTATCGCGCCAGGCAAACGCCGCCAAGCAAAGCAGTCCAATGACAAATGCGACGCGTATTGGCATGGACCCGAACCAATTGTCCTGTTCGCCTCGGCTTACCAATATCTGGAATGCAATAACGCCGGCAATGAGGAAGCTGAGTCCTGGAACGTCAGGCGGTGGAGAGTCCAGATGAAAGGCCAAGTTCTGAGGCATGAACAAAAAGATCACCGCGGCGGCAGCGATGGCAATGCCCACGAGCACGAGAAATGCCGTATTCCACGAAATCCAGTCCGTGAGCGCGCCAAAACAGAGCGGCATGACGGCTTTCGAACTCGTGATCACCGAGGCAAACAGAAGCGCATGTTTGGCTCGGGCCTTGCCTTGGAACAACCGATAGAGCGTCACCAAGCCGCGCGCCAGCAATCCACCACCCCCGAAGCCCATCACAACTCGAGAGAATAGTAGAAACGATAGCTCGTGGCTAAGAAAGCAGCCGAGTGCTCCAAGTGCATAAAGAAGAATGGAAAATACCAGGTGATTGCGATGTCCGAGTCTGCGCGCAAACCATACGCTGAGCGGCAAGGAGCACAAGAATGCTGTGCTGTAAACGGTGATGACCCAACTCGCCTCATCCGCGCTGGCCCCAACGTTGCCTTCCATGTCCGGCAGGATTACGTTCACTGCCGTAGTGGCTCCGACTTCCATGCAAGTAGCCAGTGCTACGCCGAACACCATCATGTTTTTCTCAAGTGCCGGAATCGTCAGGAGTCTCGCGTCCAGTGCGGTTTGGAAATGGTCAAGTTTTTCCGACAGTTCGGCGTTGATCAGTAGACGCCCTGTTGTTTCCGCCCGATTACCGGACATGGATCGCCACCTCCACGTTCATGCCGGGCCGAAGCACCGCATCAGTTTGTGCCGTGCGTTGGATAAGGATCTTTACGGGAATCCGCTGCACAACCTTGACAAAATTTCCCGTGGCGTTCTGTGGCGGTAGCAATGCCTGCCGTGAGCCAGTTGCGCCGGCGATCGAGTCTACTACGCCTTCAAACTTCCGCCCGCCATACATGTCGGCGGAGATCGTTGCTCGCTGTCCAGGTCGGACATTGGCGAGCTGTGTCTCTTTGAAATTTGCCGTTACGTAGATACGATCGAGTGGAACGAGCGTCATCAACAGTTGGCCAGGACTCACGTACTGCCCCACCTCGACAGTGCGTTGAGTCACTTGCCCCGAGACTGGAGCAACCAGATGCGTATAACTGAGAAACAACGCTGCCGCTTCTTCCGTAGCGCGCGCCCGTTCGACAGCAGCGAGCGCAGACTTATACTGCGCCTCGCGAATCGGCACAAGCTCCAACTGAGCCCTGGATTCCTTCAACATCGCATCTGACCGGCTCAACTGGTGTTGCGCAGCTGTCGTCTGAGCCTTCGCAATCTCAACCGATTCTTGAGCGCCGAGCACTTGCTGTTGCGCAGCCAGGTATTCGCTCTCTGCAACACGGGCGGTGGCTTCAATTGCGTCAAATTGATACTGCGACACATCCCCAGTTGCGAGCAGCGGACGATATCGCTTCAGGTCGGCTTGCGCTCTGACATTTGTCGCCCTCTTCGCTTCGAGGTTCGCCTTTGCAGCCTCTAGCGATGCCGTCGCGGACTGTTGATACACAGTTTGCGAACGGACGAGATCAGCCTGCGAGACAAGCCGCGCGTCCACGGAGCCTTCGGTTGAGGACAGAGTTGTATCACGCGTAAGGCTGATATTCACCTTCGCTGACTGTGCCTCTGCCAAAGCGACATCGTAAGCAGCCTTTGCCTGGTCATAGGCAGCCTGGTAATCGCGTGGGTCAATTTCTACGAGCGGATCACCCTCGTGGACCTCGCGGTTATCGTCGACCCACAGGTTGACCACGTTGCCCGAGACGCGCGGCGAAATGGTGGTAATGTGTCCGTCCACCTGCGCGTCATTTGTCTTAACACTGCTCGCAAAAAGAAACCATCCTATGAGAACAATGACCGCGATGGCTCCGGAGCCGACGAGAATGATCTGATTCCAATTTCGAATGCTCGTCAGATGGGATGCCTGCGAGTCAGTTTCCGGCCTTGCAATCTCTGTTGTCGCCACAGCCAGGTCCTCCTCTCACCGCCCGTACACGTCCTCTGCGTTACCCGTGGCGCGCGCAAGGTCAGCGCGCGACTGATTGAACCGATACAATGCATCAATTTGGTTATCGCTGGCGCGGGCAAGTTCGTCCTGCGCGGTAATTACCTCGATGTTGGTGGAAACACCGGCCGCAAAGCGCCTTTGAGCCTGTGCGACTTCCTGCTGTGCCAGATCAAGCGCGTGATTCGCAACCGTTACGGCAGTGCTCGAAGCGTGCAGATTTTCGACGGCCGTCCGCACCTGCTGCAGCACCTTGTCTGCTGTTTCGCGCTTTTGCTCGGCAACGCGTTTTTCCTCCAGACGTGCGTATGCAACCTCAGAAGAAATGCGCCCGCCTGTAAAGATCGGAATACTCAGAACGCCCGTGTAGGTATACGACGGGATCGCTTGGCTGAAGACGCGTCCCTGTTCGTAGTAGGAGCCAATGAACTGCACTGACGGAAGCCGCTGCTCGCTGGCTTCTTTGCGCTCGACTTGAGTTGCGCGTAGTTCAGACGATATTGCAAGAATCTCCGGTCTGTGTGCTAGGGCCTGCTGGATCAGCAGATTCTCATCCATTGGTGCTGTCTGCGCGAACTCCATCGAATCTGCGGTTTCCACTTCTTGTCCCTGTGGCAGACTCAATAGCTCAGCGAGGGCGAAGGAAGTCGTGTGCACCAGGGAGGTGGCATCAATTTCACGTTGAATTTCGTTCTGTAGCTCGACATTCGCCCGCAGCGTATCAAGATTTGTCCCCACGCCGTTCTTTTGTAATTGATCCGCCTGATCGAACAGTCGCTGTGCCAGCTGGCGCTGTGCATGTGCCGCATCGAGAGTAGCCTGTGCGCGAAGTATCGAAAGATAGGCCGTCACGACGACAGACACAATCTCCTCACGCGTGACTGTCAGAGCGTCAACAGATGTACGCACACGTTCCTTGCTTACCTGATAGCGACGTATCGCGGCCGCGTCGAGGACATCCTGCGAAAAGACGCCCCCGGCGTTCAGGAGCTGGTACGGACCAATTCTTGCGGGTGTTTCAACGGCAAGAACGCTTTGTTCGTTGAAGCGGACTACGCTCGCGTTGCTGGCTACAGCCGCTTGAGGCAGAAGTGCAGAGCGCGCCTCGTCCTGCTTCCGGCGCTGTTCATCAATTCGGATTCGGGCAGCGATCTCCTGAGGATTTTGGCTAACGGCAAGTTGAACGGCTCCTCGAAGACTCAGCCGTAGTGGATTGCCAGATGAAGCGTCCGAAGATATCGACTGAGTTGCCAGCAGTTGATCTATTGAATTCGCCTGCGACTTCTTGCCGCTTTGCCGGTCTTCGACGGCTGCGGCGGCGAAATCGGGAGAGTAGGTGCGGCTGGAAGCCAATGGAGTTTCTGTGACATTAGCAGGGGAGCTTGACAAATCTGGTCGGTCCTGCGCGAAGACAGTTCCGGATAACAGACAGAGTGCCGGAAGCAGACTTATCAGCATCTGCGAGAGGAGCCCCCTCAAAACTCTTCCGTCGATGTCGAGCTTCACCATAAGGGTTCTCCGGCACGGGAAATCCGGTAAAGGCTTCAAGAGGTAGCACGATTCAGATTCGCCGAGCGTGCATCGTAATTGAGACTTAGGACATTGGCCGTGCGAGTTCGCTCGGTCTCAAGTACAGCCAAATTGAGCTTTGCGCAATAACATTTCCATGGCTGACTGCAACCGTGTCTTCCAACGGTGCCATGGAGCGAGCTCTCCACCCAGAACCTTTATCAGCCTGGCCTGCACATTGGTTCCGCCGAACATATCTGCGACAACACCGACCACACCGAAAACCATGCCAAGCAAACAGGTATCAGTAGACGCTCCGTTTGCGGCGCCAGATAGTGCGCAAGACATTATGCAAGAGATTAATCTCGCCAAAACTGTGTGCCTCGGTTTACGCTGCTGCTTGTTGTTTCTCGATTTGGCGTCCGCGAGCTTCAGGGTCCATGGCATCGCGTCGCAGCCACGATATGCCAATTGTGTCGAATCCGGTCTCAACCTCGCCGGGTACGCCATCCGGCTCAATAGGATCCGCGCCTTCAAGACTCGCAGGCGGCCGGCGGCCTCGACAAAAGATGAAATTACTGAGGTAGACATCGCACTCTTCTCCAATTTGCATCTCAGCCTGGACCGTGGTGGACCTTCTCGAGGGAAGATTAGTAGAGTAGGTCCGATGAACTGGAATACGGCCCACAGCGATTAGGCCAGAAGAGCCAAGAGTGATCCATTAGACGAAGGTATCAATCGATACCATCGTGTCATCCGGCGAGTACAGATCTTGCCAAGCTCAGATGCACAGACCGTCAAGTGAATTCAGAATTCAGCTAGCGTCCCGCCATAATCCAATTCAATGTCCGGCAGCGGATTCCAAAGTCAGCGTATGCAACAGTGCGAGTGATACATCGTCGAGGAATTGGCAAGCACTTGGGGACTCTTTGGCAAATCTGCGGCGAGACAGTCTGATACCAAAGTGTCGATCAATACCTTCGTCCTATGGATTCGCTTACTACATTCTGGTCTGATCGCAGCAGTGCTTCGCGTCGGGCCTGCTTGAGTGTGCGCCGCGGAAAGCATTGCTGAGATGGAAACACTCTGAGGCAACTCGTTACCGTGCGGAGCGGATCCGAAGTGTGCGCTTTATCCGGCCACCTAGGTTAACTACTCACTGGCAAGCGAATTGTCGTCAGTTGTGCAGCCGTCGCTACAAACGGTGGTTCCAAAAGAATTCAAGGGAGAGAGAACAATGCCTGCTGAAATCAGTAATCCGGAGATACCTGCTGAGAAGAATGACTCCAGCGCCGCAGACGTACGGGAGCAACAATTCCTGGACCGCATAGCCGACAGCGCTGCTAAGCGAGCTGAAGAAACGGAGAAACACTACGACGAGGCACACGGCATTTTCACGAGCTGAGCTGGACAGTAGCTTGGAGTTCTACGACAAACTTGGGTGGAGGCTCGACGCCGATTTCCCATTCGATAACGGCTTCCGGGTCGTTCAGTTCATGCCGCTCGGCTCGGGGTGCTCGGTCCAATTCGGCACGAAAATCACGTCGACCGCGCCAGGCTCGGCTCACGGCCTCTACCTGATCCTTTCCGACATCGAGGCTGCGCGCAACGAACTCTTTGCCTGCGGTGTCGATGTCAGTGACGTGTTCCACTCCGCGATGCCGAATGCTCAGTTCCAACCTGACGGCGCAAGCGGTCGCGTCAGCGGTCTGGCGCCGAATCGCGCTAGCTACCGCTCGTTCGCCACATTCAGCGATCCGGACGGCAACGGTTGCCTTCTCAGGAGGTCACAACCAGACTGCCAGGACGCGTCGACTCTGCCTTAACCTCGTTCGATTCGGTAATCGATCTGGCGAGCGCGCTTCGGCGTGCAGCAGCCGCCCACGGCGAACACGAGAAGTTCATCGGCACGGCAAATCCAAATTGGCCCGTTTGGTAGGCTTGGTCCATGGTGGCGGAGCAAGGAGGCACAGGGCTACCGCAATGAACGAATACGCAGCGATCGTTTTGCGCATCGGAAACACGACACTTTAGCCCCAACGCGCCAGGCAATTGTTTGAGTTAGTCTTGCGCTCTTCATGCCGGAGCAGGCTATTGGATGCAAGGATGCGCCTTGGTATAGACTGCGGCGGATTGGGCCTGAGCGAGAAGTTTAATCAGGTTTGAGAGCAGATGCGAGTCCAGTTCCTTGCTGTTTTTCAATGACGTGTGAGCTAGTCTGCAACGGCAGCGATGACCTCGAGCTCAATTGGCATGCCAAGCGGAAGACTGGCCACGCCGATCACGAGCCGGGCCGATATCCGACTAGTGCCGAATATACTTGCGAACAAGTCCGAGGCTCCGTCGGCGACCTTGGGTTGATCGAAGAAATCTCCGTGCGTCGCCATGAACACTCCAAGCCGAACGATCTTTGTCACCTTGTCGAGTGAACCCAGGTGTGCTTTGATCGCAGCGACCGCGCTCAATGCGGCAAGTCGTGCGGCATTTTTCCCCGCCTCAACATCGAGCTCATTGCCGAGACGACCCAGGTACTTCGGCTTGTGATCTACGACCGGCAGCATTCCGCTCAGGAAGAGCAGATTTCCCGCCTGCAGGACCTCGACGTAATTGCCGAACGGCGTTGGAGCCGCAGGAAGTGTTATGCCGAGTTCCCTCAGTCGGGCCTCTGCGGTGGCCGGCTGTATGACCTTCGCGCCTACCATCGGCCAACGTGCGCACCGCCATCCACGTGCAGCACCTCCCCAGTCACAAAGCGAGCTTCAGTTAAATAAAGAACTGCATCTGCAACGTCCTTCGCTTCAGAGATCGTGCCCATCGGCGACAGAGTCCTCAAGTGCACCTTGTCGTCATTCTTGTGCATCGGCGTATCGACAACGCCGGGGGCGACTGCGTTGAATCGGATGTTCTTCCTGGCATACTCGCTGGCGAGGCTGAGAGTGACCGAGTTCAGACCACCTTTTGTAATCATCGGTATCGACGCGGGGACCCCTGCTATGGGATTGTCCGCTAATGCAGCTGTAACTGTTGTTACGCTCCCGCCACGGCCCTGAGCCAGCATTTGCTTGACGGCCAGCTGCGTGATAAAGATGAACCCTTCCAGGTTGGTTGATGTGAATCTGCGAATATCTTCGAGCGTGTAGGCCGTGAAGGGCTTTGGCGCAAAGATACCTGCATTGTTCACAACATGGTCAATTGAACCGAACGTGGAAATAGCAGTGGCACTAATCTTCTCAGCAGTAGACTCTTTACCGATGTCCCCCTCGACAAGCGCGAGGTCCGGCGTGGGAGACAACTCCACGTTCAGCGAACTGAGCGAGTTCGCAACAACGTTGTAACCCCGATCAAGAAAAGTTCGCACTATCGCAGCACCTATCCCACGAGACGCGCCAGTCACGATCACTGTCTTTTTGTCTGCCATGTTCACACTCCTTTTAGCTTTGGCTCTAAAGCGTTCGTCATAGGAAGAAGATTCACGCTCTATTGGTTAGGGTTCGCAGAAAGCCACATACTTAGGTATCAGGTGTGCTGCGACTAATCAACTTGGATAAGGACTCACGCCTCGAAGGATGCGAGTTGCCTTTGAGCTCCCCGATTCCTGTAGGCAGTCATTTTCAGTCGCTGGCGTGCACGATAGAGCCTGGCCTTTACAGCGGCCTCCGACATCTTAAGCGTTTGGGCAATTTCTTTCAGAGAACAATCACTCGTCACCTGAAGTTGAATTGGGGCTCGAAGGCCGGGTTCGAGCTCCCGGATAGCATGGAACATCTGCGCGCATCGTTGACGCTGATCACAGATCTGTTCCGGGTTAGGATCGGAATCGTTGATGTCGATCTGAGGAGACTCGCCCGCTGTGTGGTTCGGGAGTTCAAAAGACAATTCGACCCGGCTTCGGCGCCTTCGAAGAATCATAAGAGCTGAGTTGATTGCAATTCGCGTCAGCCAGGTATAGACACTGGACCTGCCTTCAAAGCTGCCGAGCGAGACAAAGGCTCGCAAAAAACAATCCTGCAGCGCATCCTCAGCGTCTTCCCTGTTCTTGGTGATCCCAATAATGGTGTTGTAAAGAGGGCGCGAGTAGAAATGTTGAAGGTCAGCAAACGCGGCAGACGAGCCTGCATGCGCAGCGCGTACGAGTTCCGCATCGCGCAGTGCCGCTGCTTCTTTCACGGCAACAGTGACGGACGAACGGTGATTCACAAAAGTCATGATAGAGCTCCTTTGTGGCGATGCCTTGGATGTCGAAAGACATTTCGTCCCGGTGTTCTTGGGTAGCAGAGAGTTCAGGGTGCAGCTGTGTTTACAAAGCACACTTCAATCCAGCAGGTGTCGCCGTTACCCCGACGACAAAACGTCGACGATTGATCCTCAGCGCTCTCGATATGTGTGTTGTTCCAGTCACAATTACGATTAAGCCAGGAGGACGAAGTCGAATCTATTAGACAAAGGTATTGAGTGATACCTAGGTATGAATTGGTGCGTTTTGCAGCGGGCCCCATTGTTTTTTGGATTCTGGTCCAAGATGCTTCCCACGCAGCTTGAGTATTGCAGCTTTTCGTGGGGCCGCGACCCGCGCCCTGAAACAGAGGGTAGGGACAATGCTTCGCCGGCGGGGACCCGCTTCCGTGTCCTTCAGGTCCGCACAATTTGCCCTAGTGTGTACGGATGAAGGAAAGCGTGTGCTAGCACTCCTTCGTTATCGGCTGCCGACTTTCGGTGTGATCGGGTGCGGGATTATCCAAAAAAGGTCGCCCCTGATACCAAAGTACCGATCCGAAACTTCGTTCAACTGAATCGAAGCGGTGAAAGATCAAGATGTTTTGAGGCAGATAAACAGGACCAGCTCATTAAAACGCAAACGGGCGATTGGCCTTGGCGCCGTCGCATTGGTCGCAGGCGTCAATCGCGGCAGATCCGTGAGGCAGCATATGTCGAAGAGCATCAATCGGCATCGGCTGTTGTTCTTCAGCTTGATGCTGCTCGCAATCTTTTCGGCACTGAACATATCCAGCTCGATAGCGCAGCAGAACAGCCAAACGCAGAAAAGCGGAGAGCCTAAGTCCTCCTCTGCGCGATTTGTACCCGACACATTGCTGTGATTAGGCCAGAAGCCCGAAGGCGAATCCATTAGACCTTCGTGTCGATCGATACCTTGATATGAGTCGCTCCAAGTGCGGGGGATGGGAGCGACGCTAAGGGGAGCGGAATCTGACCGCTTTGACGTTGGCTCCCGCCTTGACGTGGCCGACTTAAATCACCCTTCGACAGAAGTGTGCCGCTCGAATCTCCAATAAATGCGTGTGCGACATCTTGCGCCCTCTGATACGAAGGTATGCATCAATACCTTCGTCTGATGGATTAGCGACAGCACTTCCAGTGATATTGCAATTGTGCAGCGCGCAATGACACCAGATTCGCGCACGGAAGTGCTTTTGTGAAGGAGAGCTCTCCATGGCTCAATTAGACAAAGGTCGGTACACGGCCAGAGTTCATGCCAGAGGTGGTCGGGACGGTGGCTCTTCACGCAGTACTGAATTTGTCCATGGCGCCGCATAAACTTCCCAGTGAGTTGAATCAATCCTCGTGAGGAGAGAAGAATGTCAAATGAATCCAACAATGGCCACAGCCAAATCGATACTGCGGTTGCAAGCCGACGCTCACCCGGCAAAGCACTGATCACAGGCGCGTCATCCGGAATTGGTGCAATCTACGCTGACCGGCTGGTTCGGCGGGGCTACGACCTGATCCTCGTGGCTCGCAATCGCGAGCGACTCGTCGCACTTGCAGCACGGCTCGCAAACGAGACGGGGCGCGCCGTCGAGGTTATCGTTGCCGACCTCAACAACGACACGGATCTCGCTCGCGTTGAGCGGGTCTTGAGTACTGACGACCAGATCAGCATGTTGGTCAACAACGTAGGCTTCGGCGCGACAACGCCACTTGTCAACTCCGACATCAACAAGATGACAGAGATGATTGGGCTCAACATAACTGCGTTAGTGCGTTTGACGCATGCGCTTGTGCCGGAGCTTTTGAAGCGCGACGGAGGCACGATCATCAACATCGCGTCGATTGTGGGCATCGCGCCCGAACTGCTGAATGGTGTCTATGGAGCCACCAAGGCTTTTGTTCTTGCCTTCAGTCTCTCGCTTCACAAAGAGCTTGCCGCACACAACATCCGCATTCAAGCGGTTCTGCCTGGCGCCACTGCGACGGAGTTCTGGGGCATAGCCGGCACTTCAATCGAACACCTCCCGTCACAAATCGTCATGACGGCTGACGATTTGGTCGACGCGGCACTTACCGGTCTGGATCAGGGAGAACTCGTAACCATTCCTTCGCTTCCGGAACTCTCGGAGTGGAACGCATATGAGAATGCGCGACAAAGGATGATACCCAACCTGTCGCTCAGTTCGCCAGCAGCACGCTATGGAATTCCGTCGCGGACACACGAGGAACACTACTCATCGGCTCTCTGAGTCGATCTGGAGTCAAAACATGTCGACTGAAATCAACCTTGATCGCCGCTGGCTTCTTTCTACAGCGGCGATGTATATGGCCGTTTCCAAACTCGGCTTTGCAGAGAATGCGATGGCACTGCTACTGTCACAGGCCAAATTGCCTGTCGAAGGTGATTTACCTTCGTTCAATGGCGTGACGACGTGGCTGAACTCGCAACCATTAACCACTGCGGGCCTGCGCGGAAAGGTCGTTCTCGTCAATTTCTGGACTTATACCTGCATCAACTCTCTGCGCGCACTCCCCTACGTTCGCGCGTGGGCCGAAAAGTATAAGGATCAGGGATTGGTGGTAATCGGTGTGCAAGCACCGGAGTTTTCATTCGAAAAGAACATCGACAACATCCGATGGGCGATCAGTGCAATGAAGATTGATTATCCGGTCGCCGTCGATAACGACCATGCGGTCTGGAGCGCTTTCAACAATGAAGCGTGGCCGGCTGTCTACTTCGCCGATGCACGGGGCCGCATTCGCCACCATCAATTTGGGGAGGGCGACTACGAACGATCTGAAAGAATCCTTCAGCAAATGCTGGTCGAGGCCGGAGTTCGTGGCCTTGAACGTCAACTTGTTTCGATCGAACCTCGCGGCCTGGAAGCCGCAGCGAATTGGAACAGCCTGCGCTCTCCGGAGACCTATACCGGAAATGAACTTACCGCAGGATTTGCGTCCCCTGGTGGCGAACACGCCAATAAGAGCCGTACCTACAAGTATCCCAACCGATTAGATCTCAACCATTGGGCGCTACAGGGTGATTGGACTGTCGGCAAAGAAGCGGTCGCACTGAATGCGGCCGGAGGGCGAATTGCGTACCGTTTTCACGCTCGCGATCTTCATCTTGTCATGGGACCTGCAGTGCGAGGGACCTCAGTCTCCTTTCGCGTGCTCATCGATGGACATCCGCCGGGCACATCTCATGGTAGCGACGTTGACGAGCAAGGCAATGGCACAGTGACCGAGCAGCGGTTGTATCAGTTGATCCGGCAACCGGAACCCGTTGCAGATCGGTCATTCGAAATCGAGTTTCTCGGATCCGGAGTAGAAGCGTTCGACTTCACATTCGGCTGATCTTTCGAAGGATCTCTCGCCGTCCACCCCAACTCACATCCGAGAAAGATGCTGGCGGAGAACTGAATTGGCAACTTTGACCGTCACAACACGCCAAGCACCCGTAGCGCTACGGACGATCAATCTATGGCTCATTGCTCTCACCGTGACGTTGCCGACGTTTATGGAGTTGCTCGATACATCCATTGCGAACGTGGCACTCCCCTACATCGGCGGAGGTCTGGGACGAAGCTATGACGAGGTAACATGGGTGCTCACGACTTACCTTGTTGCAAACGCAATCATATTGCCCATGAGCGCCTGGCTCAGTCGTGCCCTTGGGCGAAAGAACTACTACTTGATCTGTGTGGCACTTTTTACGGCGATGTCGCTCCTCTGTGGGCTCGCGCCGTCATTGGAATTGATGCTGGTGGGGCGCGTACTGCAGGGAATCGCTGGCGGTGGGCTGGCACCAGTAGCGCAGGCCATCCTGATCGATACCTTCCCTCCTGAGAAGCGTGCCTCTGCATTCGCTCTCTATACGGTGGTCCTGGTTACAGCTCCGGCAGTCGGGCCGGTCCTCGGTGGATGGATTACCGACAACTCTAGTTGGCGGTGGATCTTCTTCATCAACATCCCTATTGGGCTGATTGCCCTTCTTCTATCGACCAGACTGGTGCACGATCCTCCTTCTTTTGTAGCCGAGCGAGCCGGTTTGCGCGCAGGCGGGAAACTGTCCGTCGACGGCATAGGAATCACACTCATTGTCCTGTCTTCTGCTGCATTGGAGATTGCGCTGGATCGCGGTCAGATTGACGATTGGTTCGGCAGCTCATTCATATGCTGGCTGTTAGGAATAGCAATAGTGGGATGGGCGTCCACGGTCGTATGGGAGTTGAACAGCCGAACGCCAGTGATTGACTTTCGCATGCTGGCAAATCGCAACTTCGCCATTGCCAGCATCCTGTTCTTTGTGTTCGGAATCGGTTTATTCGGAACGACAGTCCTCGTTCCTCAGATACTGCAATCGCTTTACGGGTACAAAGCAACGGACGCCGGGCTGGTCCTGGCTCCAGGTGCGTTGGTTATCACAGTGCTTGCGCCTATCGCCGCACAACTGATTCAGCGTCGCCTCGCCCAGCCGTCCACCCTGGTCGCATTGAGCCTTTGCACGGTAGCGGGGGCAATGTGGTATTTCAGCACCCTCACTCTCGACACCAATACTGGGCACTATGCGTGGGGACGAGTGTTACAAGGAGTGGGTTACGGTTTCTTCTTTGTTCCGGTGAGCATCATCGCATACTCAACGCTGCGTCCCGACCAAAACAACAAGGCCTCAAGTCTTACCAATTTCTTCCGCAATTGGGGAGGAAGTTTCGGAATCGCCATGATAAGCACCGTTAGCGAGCGGAGACAGAACTTCCATCAACTGCGAGTTTCCTCTCAGCTTGCCCCGGCGTCGCAGAGCCTTCAACAAAGTGTCGGATCCGTCTCCGACTATCTAATGCAAAAAGGATTCTCAAATGCGGATGCGCTCTCCGCGGCCAACGGCTTTGTATACCGGCAGCTCCTTCGTCAGTCCAGTTTTCTGGCTTTTATGGATTGTTTTCGATTCATCGGTCTCCTGACCATCGCGGTCGTTCCTCTGCTGATTTTGGTCCGAGCGGTAAGAGGCAATGTCAACGTTCCTAAAGGCCATTAGCGACTCCGGTTAACGCTCAATGTGCAAGCCTTTTCGGGTTCCAGTCCATCGTTGTGTATCTTCGCTCGGACAGTCTCGGCTACTCATACCAAGGTATCGACCAACACCATCGTCCAATAGATTTCACTTTGCACCTCTGGCCTAATCGAAACTGTGTTACACACTGGAGCGCCCTCGCAGAGCGAAAGTACATAATCACCACCTTCACTGACGCCAACATCACGTGTCTCGTAAGAAATTGTCGCACGCATGATCAAGGAGAAAATCGCTATGGAGCAAACGAAGTCAATTGGGATGTCCCGTCGTAATTTCACCATCGCCGGATTATCAGCAGGTGCGGCGTTGCTGACACCGAGTGCGCTATTCGCGGGCGAGAGCCAGCTCCCTTCCAACGCTGACGCTCTAGAGGTGCCGGCAGTCAGACCGGGGACGAACACATCGTTCGCCTCTTTGAAACAGATTGACGCCGGCATCCTCAACATTGGGTACGCCGAGGCTGGTCCTGCCGATGGCCCAGTGGTACTCCTACTGCACGGCTGGCCCTACGATATTTACAGCTTCGTCGATGTCGCTCCTTTGCTAGCGTCAGCCGGCTACCGGGTTATTGTGCCCTATTTGCGTGGGTATGGCACGACGCGCTTTCTCTCCAGCGACGCGTTTCGCAATGCCCAACAGTCGGCGGTTGCCCTCGACATTATTCACTTGATGGACGCTCTAAAAGTCAAGGAAGCAATCATCGGCGGCTTTGACTGGGGTGCGCGGACGGCCGACATTATCGCCGCGCTTTGGCCGGAACGTTGCAAGGCTGTCGTCTCTGTGAGTGGGTATTTGATTGGCAGCCCAGAAGCCAACAAGAAGCCATTGCCTCCCAAGGCGGAGCTCGTCTGGTGGTACCAGTACTACTTCGCCACGGAGCGCGGACGCGTTGGGTATGAAAACTACCGGCGCGACTTCGCCAAGCTCATTTGGCAGACCGCTTCGCCAAAGTGGAACTTCGATGATGCGACATTCGATCGCACCGCAGCGTCTTTCGACAACCCAGACCACGTTGCCATCGTCATCCATGACTACCGCTGGCGGATTGGCTTGGCCGCCGGCGAATCGCAATACGACGATCTGGAAAAGCGGCTGGCGGAAAGCCCGATCATCTCCGTCCCTGCAATCACACTTGAGGGCGATGCCAATGGCGCCGCGCACGGGGACCCACCATCCTACCGCCAGAAGTTCACCGGCAAGTATGCGAACCGGATCATCGGCGGCGGCATTGGGCACAACCTGCCTCAGGAAGCTCCAGTTGAATTTGCGCAAGCGGTCATAGACGTAGGCCATCTCTAGGGGCTTGTTGAAAGAGGTTTCGAAATTCGGCGGAAACCGTGCTCAGCAAGAGCGGAGCACTCACCGTCAAATCAGAACACCGGGGCGTCGGGCACAATCCGCCTCAAGAATCACATGGGGCATTTGTCCAGAATGTCGTCGGTCTCGATCATTTCGAGTAGCCGCAAAGCCAGTGCAAATCCGCATGTTCTTGGAGGAGTCGATGCGTTCCGAACTGATTTTTGGCGCGACGGTGCACGTACCGAACCGCTACCAACTAACCAAGCTTGTTGCGCTCGCATGTCGCGCGCTCCACCGACCGGGAACCCGCGTTCAGGACACGATGAATGATGTTCTCACGCGGTTTGGCCAGGCAAACCAAGTTGCATATCTGCAGCCGGGAGACGAGTCAGCGAATACTGCTGTTTCCCGCAGAAAGCCGCATCCGAGTCGGAGTCGGGAAGCCGTGTTGGAACTCGAGCGAATCATTGGAGATCAGTCTATTCAAGTGTCTGGGGCGACTGCTCACCCAGCCTCCAGCTTATTGGATTCGTCAGCACTTCCCCCTGGTGTTCTATTCACGAACGTCGACCTCATGCTGCCCGCGCAGCACGCCGAGTGAGTGAGATGAGGACAATACACACTCTGAGAGCGGGCAAATTCAGGTACGCAACCGCGGCGGACTTCGGGGAGATATTCACTAGCGAAATGCATAGCCTATTTCTCTTGTCTCTCCTGTTGACAGGAGACACGAACAAGGCGGAAGAGTGTTTTATCAGGGGGCTTGAGGACTGTTTGCACGGAATGAACTCGTTCCTGGGGTGGGCTCGCCTATGGGCGCGACGCAGCATTATCAAACACGCAATCAGCCTCATCATGCCTAACCAGGAGTTTGCAGGCAGGCTTCCTTCTTCATGCCTCAAGCGGTTGGCAATGGGAAAGACAAACAATGTGATCCACGCTCTACTAACGCTGAATGCGTTCGAACGATTTGCATTTGTTATGTCGCTTCTCGAGCGGCAGTCCGATCAGGATTGTTTAAGCTTGCTGGGTTGTCGGCCCAGGGAATTCGCAGAAGTTCGTGGTCGGGCCATCAGCATTCTGTCATGCACCGACTATGGTCGGAATCCCGACGAAGAGGCAAAGACTGCGTGGCAGGTCTTCCGCCTGCGGGAGAACATCGGAACAAACGCTGAATTAGTTGCTTGACTGGCTTTTCCCCTGACCAAAACGATGCAGGTTGGAAGCAGGCACCGAATGAACATGAGTAAGTAAGGTTCGAAGCGACCTTCCTAGTCCAGGGACATTTGTATCTCCGGGATTCGGAACACACTTAATACGGCGCACTTTTCAGAAAAGGAGACACCGTTATGAATTTATCTGAGTTTCAACACGATACCAATACCCTCCCGTCGATTTCGAATGAGATGACCGATGAACTCCTTGTCTCTGCGGCACAGTCCGGAGATTCGCATGCATTTGTTGAACTTAGCAAACGCCATTCTCGAAAGCTTCTGCACAAGACCTACCGAATCACCAACAATTGGCAGGATGCGGAGGATGTTGTTCAGGAGTCGTTGATGAAGGCCTTCACTCACCTCCACACCTTCGAATCCAAAGCGATGTTCGCCACCTGGCTCACACGGATCGCAATTAACTCGGCATTGATGTTACTTCGAAAGAAGCGCAATTCTCCAGCGCTTACGGTCGATCCATCAACCCTCGATGAAGCATACGGTGAAACATCCGCACTTCGCGATCTCAGAGACAACCCTGAACAGTCTTACGCGAATCGCCAAACAGAAGAGCTGTTAAGAGACGCCATTCAACGGATGCCGCCGAAGTATCGAGAAGTTGTCGAGTTGCGACAGGTCCGTGAACTATCTATGAATGAGATTTCAGAATCCCTCAACATTTCGGTGGCTGCGGCGAAATCAAGGTTACTGCGGGCGAGAAGTGAGCTTCGGCGATGCGTGCAGTGGCCGTCAAGGCGCTATCGGCATGCGGAGTGAACTTAGATCCCCCAATTCACTTCAACGAGCCCCTTTGTGACTTCGTGGGCGGTACCAATTTCCGGGATCTCTATGACCAGTCGGAGATGGTTCTCGGTTCGGAATGGCTAAAGAGTGGAACGCCTCGATGAGCGCGACATTCGGATCGGCAATAGAGCTATGTGCGGAGACGGCTTGGAATTCCAGTTGAGCAAGCCGGATGTTCAGGGCCGGTGCTTCGATGTCGTGCTGCTTACCTCACTGGGCCTTCACGCGTCGATTGCGCCAGGCGCGCGACAATCATGAGGCCATCGCATCGGCTGGCTCTCAGGAGTGATTAGAATTGGATATAGCTGCCTCGATGTCTGGAATGGAGAGCTGATGTTGCGTGTTGAAAAGGACTTTGCCTGTTTGGATGGTATCAATGCTGACAACGAAGACACTTTCCCAAATCCAAACATCGGGATGGTCTGCTGAGAGAGCCTGTAACAAATCTGATTTATCCAAATCCGGTTTGCCGTACCGTTTACGGCGGATCCACCAGCGCGTGTGCCACATGCTAAACACGAGGCCTCTCGTGCTGTTGCAGGATTCTGTAGGTGATTAACACGGCGGGGACGAGAAAGACCAGTGATCCGATAACCCACATGATCACTGCGCCGGCTCGTTGATCGACAGCCGGTGCAATGTTAAAGGCGTTTGGTTCTTTCAGGTAATAGTCGTAGACGGGCCGCTCACAAAATGCGAGAAACGCGGACAGCGCGGTGTTCACGATGTCCGCCAACACCAGGTAGGGCAGCATGAACCAGCCAATTCCTTTGGCTCGCGATGGCCATGGGCGGATGATGGGGCACCAGAAGAGGATCGATGTGCCCAGGAAACTGAGATGCTCGAAGTCATGCCAGTGTTCGTGTTCCAGGGCGAAGTCGTAGGCTGCCGGTATGTGCCAGGCCAGGAAAGTTAGATTCATAGCGAGCCAGGCCACGAGCGGCTTGACTAGCCAGTGGCCCAGTTGCCGCAGCCTTCTGCGGCGAATGAGCGGTCCGACGATATATCTGGTGAATCCACGCGGCAGACCACGAAGCATGGGAACGACGGGCCAGCCGATGAGCAGCAAAGGTGGAACAAACGACATCAGCAGCAGGTGCTCCACCATGTGCGCACTGAGCAGCGCATCGGCGAATCCGTCGAGAGGAGACGCTATCGCCAGCCAGATAACGGCGATGCCAAGGAGGAACGACAGGAGACGCCATTGTGAGAATTGAGATGGCCGGGTCTTGCGAATCTCAAACCATCCGCGCAGATAGATGAGAGCGACCAGAATCAGGATCCCGGTGAGGAGGATAGGCGGCGACCAATCTTCGAAGATTGCCTGGGACGCGGATTCCATGAAGACGGATGCCTGCGACGCTAGTGTGCGCCGGTCGGAGCGGCGTGCGGCGGTTCGGTTGTTACCATTTTTCTCGATGCATCGAACGCAGCCGGCTGGTTCTCGGAGCGCAGCGTGGTCAGGAACCGAACCAGAGCCGTGGTCTCCGAGGGGTTGAGAGCATTGCCGTAGGCTGGCATGTTGCCCCCACCCTGCAGCACCTGACGAATGATCTGATCCTCCGTCATACGGTTGGCGACGCCATCTAGTGCGGGTCCGCGAAGTCCGCCATTACCACCGACAGAATGGCAGTTGCGGCACTGCTTATCCTGAAGTAAGAGCGCGCCCTGCCTCTCCAAGGGAGTACGATCCTGCAGATATACGGTTGGAATGGGATCGGCTGTCCATGCATCCATGATTGGGCTCCACGGGGTGTAGGTGCCCAGATGTGTCAAAATGCCAAGCGTAACCGCGATGACTGCAACCACAAGCACCGCAACAGGCCGGCGCGACCAGTGCTTCTCCCCCTGGCTCGAAAGCAGCGGCAACAGCAGCATGGCTCCCACAATCAAAACTGGCATGATGAACAGCACCGGAGTTTCGAGGCTCGGAGGGAGATAGGCGAGAACGGCAAATATCCAAAGAAATGCGAATTCTGGCTTGGGGGCCGTCTGGATGATTGTTGGATCGGGTTGGCCGGTGGGGCCGAAGGGACCGAAGTAAAAAGCGCAAGCCATCACAGCCAATAGGATCGCCGCCGCGAAGATGGCATCCTTCCAGGCGGCATCTGGCACGAAAGCGATGCCTGTATCTTTGGTCAGTTTCTGATAATCGCGTGTGTAAGTGGCCTTGCTGACTACGCGTCCCGGCATCGGCCATTCATTGATGCCGAGTCGAAGAACCATCCATAAGTGCAGGCTGACCAAGGCCAGCAGGACGCCGGGAATAATGAACACATGTAGCGCGAAGAAGCGCGTCAATGTAGGTCCGGCGATGATAGGTCCACCGAGCATGAAGTTGACCAGGGAGCCGCCAATCCAGGGAACACGGCTGACGATCGAAGCTCCGATGCCGAGGCCCCAATAGGCGTCTTGGTCGAAGCGTAAAACCTGTCCGGTGAACGCCATTCCGAGCGTCATCAAAAGCAGAAAGACGCCGACGATCCAAGTGAGTTCACGAGGAAATTTGTACGCGCCGAAGAGAAAGACCTGTGCCAGATGTATCAGCACGATGGCGATCATGAAGTCCGATCCCCAGCCGTGCAGAGCACGCAGAAACCAGCCCAGCCTGACGCTATGATCGAGAAACTCCAGACTGGCCCAGGCCTGCCCCGCGGATGGCGAATAGACAAGCCCCAGCAGAACTCCCGTCACTATCTGCAAAACGAGTAAGACTGTGGCCGCGCTGCCGAAGACATACCACCAACTGGCTGTGCTTGCGGGCACATCATGCTCCGCCGCATCGATGATGGGCTTACCGAGGCCAAGGCGGTCTTCAAACCACTG